>Ga0310691_10000269_pt1 | contig 106509 bp, 94 predicted proteins | sample 176DNAGHGlowgp2_FD_203887 | JGI IMG/M metagenome (GOLD analysis project Ga0310691, IMG submission 203887) | Sheep rumen microbial communities from Palmerston North, Manawatu-Wanganui, New Zealand - 1766 DNA GHGlow gp2 (v2) (version 2) | ecosystem: Host-associated > Mammals > Digestive system >...
TGAACCTTCTGCTATTCCAAATCCTTTTGGTACTTTTACTATATTTCCCAAATCATCTTCCAATTGTGTTGTATCTTTATCTGAAAGTGCTGTTACTGTTCCTCCACTTGTTGGCTTTTTGTCTTTTATTTTTGCTGTTGTTTCTCCTCCACCTCCAGATACTCCTGTCTCATATTCTTTTCCGTTTATTTTTACTTTAGACAAATCATCTGCTAAATCTTTTACATTATCTTTTCCAAATTCTTTTTTTAGTTCATCTTCAAATGCCCCTTTAGTTGTATCTCCAAATCCTGTTGAAATTGCAGCCATATATGCTAGCTTAATTCTTTCTTCTATATCTCTTGTTCCTGTTATATCTCTTGCTTCTTCTGTTTTATTTAATATTGAATTATCCCCTGCAAGCATTGAAATTGAAATTCCAGCCAATATTAATAGGACAATTATAGTTATTACTAACGCGATTAAAGTAATACCATTTCTGCTTTTTAGTACATTTTTTCTAAAATTTTTCATAGTTAAATTTTCCTTTCTTTAGTTCATTTGAATACTCCATATTTATTTTAGAATACACTTCTTTTGTAACATTTATATCTATTAAATACTCATTTTTGCATTAGGAATATTTAAATAAAACTCTTAATAAATTTCTTCGATTTCCATTATGACACAAATTCAAAAAAAATGCAATAACTTTTTAAAATCTTCTCTCAATTTGTTGAGAGGTTTTTAATATCTTTTTTGATACACTGATAAATATTACTATTTAAGGAGTTTTATTTATGGAATTTACAGATTTAATAGCTCTTAAAATAAAAGAATTAATGAAAGAAAAAGAGTTATCTATATATAAATTGGAATCACTTACAGGTGTTTATACCTCTACAATTTCACAATTTTTAACTAGAAAAACAAAAACTATTAGAATTGAAAATTTATTATACATTTGTGAAGGACTTGGAACTAACTTGTCTGAATTTTTTTCTGATTCAAGATTTGATGAAGCAGAAGCAAAGGGCTGGTTAAAAAGAACATAAAATTAGTGTCAAAATATTTCTTAAAATTTTGACACTAATTTTTACTTATTTTCTAATTTTATACTATTGAATAGATATAATGCTACTTGATTTTGTTGCTCTACTGGTGATTCCATAAGTTTAGCCTCTGTAAACATTAAATTAAAATACTTTGCCATATTTATATTTGTAGTTCTATATTCTTCATCTATACTTTTTAGCATATTATCAAATTTTTCATAGTTTTCTTTCGTATTAAATTTAAGTCCTGACCATTTGTCTTGGCTCATACAAATTGCTAATTTATATAAAAAAAATCGAGCTTATGAATATTATCAAAAGTTCGACTTTCCTCGCTTTGGTGCCAACGACGTAGATATTTACAACTTTTTGGCACATTTGACAATTGATACAAATATCAATATGTTTTATATATTCTAAAAGGTTATTTCAATTTTATTCTTTTCTCATTGTTAGAAAAGCGATAATCACAAATGTAGATTAATATTATTTGTCATACTTTTATTAAAGCACTTGATGACTACAAGAAACAGGTATAATTATTTTTTTTCCTGTTGTTTTTCCTTTTATTGTTATTGTTGTATTTCCTCCATGTTTTGCAGTTCCTGTAATATCTCCATTTACATTTATTGTTACTATGTTAGTATCTTGTGAAATATATTCCAATTCTTCATTTTTCAAATATTCATTTATATAGTCATTCCAATCATAATTCTCAATATTCTCCGTTTCTCCATATTCTACCTCAAATGAGTCTGGCACCACACGGTCGCCACCCTCTGAATAATACGCGTCTCTACCATTACCATCATCGTCATATTCGTCAATCCTATATACCGTATCAAAATAATCGGAATTCTGAGTAAAATAGTAAAAGTATATATCATTATCAATAATGAATATATCAATTAAATCATCAAGCTTGCATAAGCCTTTACTTCCTGTTATTTTTGCTGGAACTACCTCACCAGTATAAACTTCAGAATCATCATCAAATGTTACTCTATATATATTCTCTTTATATTCAAAATAATAATAGTAAAGAGAAAAAGCACCAGAGTATACGGAACGTTTACAAGTTAGATTGTCTTCAGTGATCCCTAATTCAACATTATCTAAGAAATCACCATCATCAAAATTATTATTATCACCAAAAAATAATTGTAGTTTTTCCAAATCTGACAACTGATTTTCGTTTAATATTGTTCCATTATAAATTTCACCTACTGTTATTGTGTGTTTTCCATATTTATCTAGTGTATCTAATTCTAAATTTAATAAATTATCTCCATCTGGTAATTCTGATTCTGTTGGTACATCTTTGAAATAAGTATCCAATACTGCTTTTAATTGTGACTTTGTTATATTTCCACTTCTATTTTCTGCTTGGTATCCTAATACATCAGTTTGAGCAAGTTCTATTACAGTTGTTCTTTCCGTATTTGTTTTTGCATCTGTAGCTCTTTGTAAGATTGAGTTATCACCAGATAGCATTGAAATTGATATTCCAGCCAATATCAAAAGGACGATGATTGTAACAACAAGTGCTATTAAAGTGATACCATTGCTGGTTTTTAGAGCTTTTTTCTTGAATTTTTTCATACTACAAAATCCTTTCTTTAGTCCATTTAATATTCCGTTTTTTTAGAATATACTTCTTTTGTAACATATATAGTTATTAAATACTCATTTTTGCATTAGGAATATTTAAATAAAACTCTTAATAAATTTCTTCGATTTCTATTATTACACAAGTTTAAAAAAATTACAATATTTTTTTATACTTTATATAAAAAAGAGGCTTTACTATGACTTCTATGAAATTAGTTGGTCTTAACACAAAATGGTATAGATATAAAAATAACTTAACACAAGAAGATTACGCTAATAAAACTAAATTTAAAATGGCTTATATTAGTATTATAGAAACTGGTAATGCAAATTTAACCTGTAAAAATATTAATTTCATTGCTAAATCTTTTAATATAAAACATGAATTATTATTTCGAGAAAATACTGCAAAATTAGCAAAAAAATCACCTATTCGAATTAATATGTATAGAAAAAATCAATCAAAATAATATTAGTAAAAAATCGAACTTACTTGAATAAAATTCAAATAAGTTCGACTTTCCTCGCTTTGGTGCTGATGGTGGGACTCGAACCCACATGATTTCTCGCAGCATTTTGAGTGCTGTGCGTATACCAATTTCGCCACATCAGCAAATATGACAATATTAATATTATCACAAAAATTTTAAAAAGTCCATACTTTTTCGCAAAATTTTTATACTATTTTGTAAAATAAATATGTATTTATATTATTATTCACTTATTAATTGATATCACTCCAAAAATCTAAATAGTTGTAATCTCCACTCCTGTATAAAAATGCTTTAAAATCTCTTCATAGCTGTTTCCTGCCTTTGCCATGCTATCTGCGCCTGTTTGGCTCATTCCAACTCCATGACCATAACCAATTACAGAGAAAATCACATTTTCTCCATCTAATTTTACAGAAAAGTTTGTAGATTTGAGTCCCAAAAGACTTCTAACTTTTGTTCCTGCAATTTCGGTATTTCCAAATCTTACAGTTTTAACTCTTCCACTTTGAGTGTAATCTACAATTTTTATACATTCATTTTCTTCATATTTTATTTGGATATCTGGATATTCCTTCTTTAAATTTTCTTGTAAATTTTTTTTTGAAATTATAACTTCTGAGCTATATTGCGTATACCCATCTTCTCCTAAAGTTTCTACACTTTGCAAATATGGAAAGTCTTTCCCTCCAATCCACACATTTGAAGCAATCTCTGTTTTTCCTCCACTATTTGAATGAAAAAACGCATTTATAGCTTCATTATTGTATGTTATTATTTTCCCTGCAGTAGAATTTACAGCTAAAACTATTTTGTTCCAATTATTTTCTCTATCTTCTTCGCCCCATTTTTGCATTCTATTTTCTTTAGAAATCCAAGCTTGACAACAAGTTGAATCATCGCAAATATCAGATTCTCCATGTTTCCCATTATTATTTGAAATTTGATAAATTGTATATGTCCTTGCTGCCACAGCTTGTGCCTTTAATGCCTCTTCTTCATAGCTAGCAGGCATTTCAGCAGAAACAACTCCATACAAATATTCATCTATTTGAAGTTCTTCAATTTGTCCACTCTCTTTATGTAAAAGTTTAATCGTACCATATCTAGAATAATCGTGTTTTGCCATTTCTTTTTCGTTTTCTTCATTTTGTTCTTCAGCTCGCTCTACTTTTTCCTCTTTATGTGCTTTACCTGTCACTCTTTTTGTACAAATTGCAGGCAATACAAAAATTATTAACACAAAAATCATAAAATATATAAGATACTTATTTACAAATCTCATTAATTAAGACCTCTCAAAAAAGTTCTAAACTTATTATTCTTTATATAAATATTAAAATTTTAAAAGCATGCGTAAGCGACCAAACGAGCCGATGCGAGTGCGAATTGGAGCAATCTTCATACTAGTACTTTTAAATACAAAGATTGCGACACCAAATGCTTGTAAATTTTAATTTTTATATTATAGAATGTCTAATGTATATTATGACACAAGTTCCTTTTTCATTCCTTCCAAAATCTTTTTTTCTATTCTTGAAACCTGTACTTGAGAAATGCCAAGTATTTTTGCAACCTCAGATTGTGTTTTATCCTTATAAAATCTGAGAAGAATTATTTTTTTCTCTCTATCACCTAGTTTTTCTATCATTCTTTGCACAGCAATTTTATTTGTAATAAGATTTGCTTCATCTTTATTTGTAGATAAAGTATCTATTAGTGTTAAGTCTTTATTTGACTTTCCTCCACTATATTTTGCATTTTCAATTGATTCTGTGGCTTGGCTAGATTCTATCGCAAGTACAATATCTTCTTTTGGAACTTTTAAAATTTTCGAAATTTCTACTAAACTAATTTCTTTTCCTGCATTTGCATATTCTTTTTGTAACTCATTTATTTTTACATTTAGTTCTTTCAAACTTCTGCTAACTTTTACAGGTCCATCATCTCTTAAAAACTTTTTTATTTCACCTAAAATATATGGCACAGCATAAGTCGAAAGTTGAACCTCAAAATTTGCGTCGAATCTTCTTATTGCTTTTATAAAGCCCATACATCCTATTTGATAAATATCTTCTTTATCATATCCTCTTCCTAAAAATCTTCTAGCAATATTCCATACTAAACCTTGATTTTCTTCAACTAATTTTGCCATTGCATCTTTATCACCATTTTGTGCCTTTTTTATATCACATACAAAGTCATTTTTTTTATCTTCTAAGTAGTTTTCCAACTTTCTACCCCCTTAGAGCTTCCTCCAAAGTTACGGGCATATCTTCTACTTCTTCTGTTTGTTTGATTTTTTTCTTCATTGTAACCTTAGTTCCTAATCCTAAAATAGATTGAACATTAAGTTCATCCATAAAGCTTTCCATAATTGTAAATCCCATTCCAGACCTTTCTAAATTAGGCCTTGTAGTATATAGCGGTTGTTTCGCCATTTCTATATTTTCTATTCCTTTTCCACTATCCGAAATTTCTATGTATACTTCATTTTCATGTATTTTACAAATTAACGTTACTATTCCCATTTTATCTTCATAGCCATGTACAATTGCATTTGTTACCGCTTCTGAAACAGCAGTTTTTATATCTGAAATCTCTTCAATTGTTGGATCTAGTTGAGATACAAAAGCTGCAACACTTATCCTTGCAAATGCCTCATTATTTGATTTGCTAACAAATTCAAGTTTCATTTCATTATCTTTTAATTTGTTTTTCATAAGTTTACAACCTCCTCTTCTTTTGATAATACATTCGCCAATTTTTCATCTAAATCAATTTCTGGAATAATTTTTAAAACTCCACTCATCCTTAAAATCTTTTTTACTCCATTGCTTAAATTTGCAACTTCTGTTTTGCCCCCGAAGCATTTGTGCTTGTTTGTACCTTCCGGATTACCATTCCGATTCCGGCACTATCCATGAAAGTAACACTATCAAAATCAAATACAACTTCTCTAGGCATAAATCTTTCAATTTCATAATCTGCTTTCCTCCTTATATTTTTTACAGTACATTCATCTATCTCCTCATTTATTTTAAAAATAAGAAGCTTGTCCTTTTCATAGTAATTTGTCGTCACTTTTACCCTCCTTCATTTACTTATTTAATTTTTGTAAATTAATTCTACACTATAAAAAATAAAAAGTCTGTCGAAATTTGACAGACAACTAAAAAAATTTTTTAACAATTAGGTAATTAAATTACATAATATTTTCAAATTATTCAGAAAAATTCACAAAATATTATATATGATTAAGAATATAGAGACGACCTTTTTTTCAAATTTGCAAAAAAGGTCGCCTCTATTTATCAATCAACCATAGTTATAGATATTTTTCTTATTATAAATCCTAAACCCACGACCTGTAAACTGAAGTTTGGAACTTTCATCTACAACACTGCAATTGAATTCCTTAGCGGTATTCTTTACGATATTAGTTCCAATAATCCTACCATCAGCCGGATCATAGATTGTGTTACCCCAGAAGTCAATATTACTCAAAGGCTGAGCATTATACATGATTACATCATCGTCATACTCAATTTTGTTTTTGGCAAATACCAATGTGCGATACTTTCCGTTTGGCATTTGGTAAACAAACAGCCATCTTTGAGTCTGTTTATCATATTTAATAGCATACTCATTGATTCTACCAGAGTAGTTTACCTCAAATGTATAATCAGGTGTTGTAATAATTGCCGTTTTCGGATACATCGAAGCTATAAATACTTTCCCGTCCTCAGATACCTCAAAGAGAGGATTATAGACTTGACCTAAATATTTAGGCATATTTCCATACTGAGTAATGGACAGATTCACCAAATTATTGCCTCTATCAACGTAATAGACATTTCTGTCTTTCACAAGATAATTAGACTTGTGCATATGTTCGATGGTAGCAGTAACCTGATTATTTGCATCATATACTTGGGTGGTATCATCATCAGTAACATATACGACTTTTCCATCATTGGAAAAATCTACTCTTTTTCCTCTGGCAATCGCAAACTTTCGACCAGTTTCAAAGTGGACAGCTTCACCAGTTCTGTTTAGATAATGCACATTGCTTAAGATATATGCACAGTCGCTACCTGCAAATACAATAGTAATCTGCGGTCCATTTGGAACTTGAGTAACTTTTGCCACAACAGGAGCTACCTTGACCTTCGCATTCTCATTACAAAGCGGACACTCATTGAACTTAGAATAGTAATAAATGTCATGTGTGCTGCAATACTTCATATTTTTGAGAAGTTCTTGAAGATCAGGAGTAATGTCCATTTTCTTTCCCTGTTCAAAGATCTGGGCGAAATCATTTTCCAGTTGAGGGGACATCCATTTCCAACTGCCAATAATTTTAGGGATTTTTATATCTCCCTTATGCCTTCCTACAATGGATAACTTCCTTTTCATTCTTTCCAAAGTGGAAAGACTTTTGTCAGGAAGATATGTTCCTTCGAATGGATGAATTCTTGTCAGCATATTGAAAGCGAGAACTGCAAAATTGTAATTCTCATTCTCTTTTGAGAATATAATACTTCCATCAGCTGCATAACTATCCGGACAGGTAAAGCGTTCTGTATAGGCATCGGGAGTGTACTTTCCTTCAAATCCCCAGCTGTCAACGTCGATAAAGTAATCACACTTGCCATTCATCTGGAAATTATAATCGCTTATATCACCAACAATAACACCGGTGGAATGCAATTTTCCGAGATGTAATCCTAAGTCTGTGATAATCTGCAATACATCCTGATTAGAAAATTTGCTAGCTGCCAAATACTTAGGTTTAGTGAGCATGTGCAAATCTTCGCTATCAACTAGCTTTTTCATTGCATACCCAACAAACTTACCTTTTACAGTAACTACTTCTTCCGGGCCAATAACATTCTGAGGAAATTTGCCTTTTATGGAAATAAAGTAGTTGACCTTCTGTTCTTTTCTAGTTAAATCTACATTCGGCTTGAAAATCTTTATAACTCTTTTGGAGTCATACTCATAGATTGTTGCCTCTCCGCCTTCTGCCAATTTGTTAAGGCTCTCAATGCGACTCCGACTTGTAAATGTAATCGCCATTTCAATACCTCCTTAGAAGCAGATTGAAATATCATCATGGAACATCTCGTTTTTACGATTGTTCCTATTGATCAGTACCTCAATCTGAGGACCTTTTCCTTCATGCAAAAACTTCATCAGTTTGTTTTTTTCGACATCCAAGAGATTCTCTGCATATCTCAAACCGTCACTTGCGACACCAACATTGAAATAGTCAGTTTTGGCAAAACGTGTTACCTTGAAGCTAACTCCATCTTTATACTCGACCAAAGAAGATTTGTCTGTGATAAAGTTGTAAATGTAATAACACGGATATTCACCATCATCAAGTTTTTCAAAAGAGATTCCTTCTTCGTTTTCCTTAATGATGTATCCATCACCACAACTATATACTACAAACTCATCTTCAGTTTCGAAGCATACCAGAATTGTGAAACAATAATTCTGAAAGATGAAGGATATGTCGTTGCATAACTCCAGCATTTTCTCAAAAATGCTATTAACAACTTGGGTAAAGTTTTCCTCACAAATGGATTCGCCTTTATCGAAGTATTCTTTAGCTTTCCTTGCGAAAAGTTGTCCGAAAAGTCTTGTTCCAACCTCAGAATGTTTACCTGAACCACAACCATCCATAACGATTTTCATGTTCAGCAAATTAAATGCAAAATCATGATTATTCATATTGGCAAAGTTGTGATCAGAGCCCATCTTGCAAACACGAATTGTGCTTCTTTTGGGCTGTTCTTTCGGAACAGATGCTACTTTAGGTTCAGTTTCTGTATTGTTCTCACATTCAGACACTTCACTGCCTTTTACGGTCGTAGCATCGCTTTCTTCACAGGTTGGATTCTCACATACATTGGTTTCTGATGAAATTTCCGGTTTTTCTTCTTTTACAGAAGCTTGTTTTGACCGGAATTTGTCCAAAAATGTACTCATGTTAATACCTCCTATGAAAACAAAGGGGGACTGCTAATAGCAATCCCCCCAAGCCTTTAGTTGTTGTCTTACTTACTACCAGATTAGTGCTTACACGTCGAAGAATCCGCCATCTGCAGTGCCGCCGGCGCCAGAACTTGCCTTCTTAGAAGCAGAGATAGCACTCTTGGATACCAGGTCAATGACTCTGCGAAGCTCACTCTCATCGTTGCTTACTTCCTTGACATTCTGCGGTTTGATACCGATTTTATCAGCAACACCGAAAGCTTCCTGTCCGAAAGCGATGAAAGCTACAGTGATTTCCTTAGAAATCAGATCCTGGATTGCCTGACGGGCATCACTCGCACGGTAACGAGAACCAACATCCTCTCCATCTGTGAGGATAACCATGCACGCACGTGCATTGGTTCCGTTGTCCTTCAACTGCTCCATGTATTTGAGCAAGCGCTTCCTTCTGTCAATGATTGTATCATACAGCTTGGTGAACCCATGGGTAGAATAATCGGTATTGAAATCATCAGGAGCAACATAGCCACCAGTTTTAATGGTAGATGCAAAAACTGTTTTACTTACCAACATCTCGTCGGCCTGCTTGGAGTTGCAGATTGCCTGCTTATAGTGCTCCAGGCATTCCTGCATAACTCGCTCGTAGCAGTACATAGAGTCACTGCCGTCGATTGCAAAATCGACAAGCATAACGCTCGGAGAAACGACGTCATCCACGTCCATGTTGGTAGCATAGGTTTCATCCAAGCCATCAACAACGATGTTGTCGAGATATTCTTTCATAGTGATTTCCTCCTTCTTGATGATTAAAACTGGATATCTGTGGACTTCGCGAACTTGATCCCGTACGAATTCTTGAAGTTCGTGAAAGCTGCATCTGTGTCGGCTTCAAAGCCGGTGATAGGAGAAGTGCAATCCTCCAAAATGGTAATCTTCTGAGTTACCTCAGGGCGATTTGCGAAATGTTCCGCAATCTGCTTTACAGATTCCATAAGGCAATGGCTTGCCGCCTCACCTACGACGTAGATTTCATCGTACTTCTCGATAGCCGTGAGAACCGGTGTGTTGAGGAAGTTCTTCTTGCTGTATTCCGGCTTGATAATGCCATACATTTCGCTGTACGGATCAGTGCCTTTCTGAATCATGTGGTTTACACTCTTGCGGGCAACAGAATGGAAATAAACCATCTTTGCAAACTCGTTTTCAAGAGTTCCGCCGTCTGTGCCAGAAATGCAGTGATATGGCCAGATACACAGCTGTTTCTTGCCGGCACCGACTTTCTCGAGTTCCTTCAGATACTGAATGGAATCACGAGGGTCGCCGATAACCGGACGCCAACGATTGGCGACAACGTCATCATAGGTGATAACCGTATAAGGAGCTGGATGATCATCTTCAGAGTTTACCCACCAGCAAGGGTGGAAAATCTGGTGTGCGATATGAGTATCCAGGCTGCACATGATACGGGAAATACCGCCCATATTGTTGTAAATGAAGCGTGTCATACGCTCCACATCGCCGATGGAGCCAGGAACTGCCAGAGCACCGCCTTCTATGAAGTCCTTCTGGACGTCGATTGCCAAAAGCAAACGCTTAGGCGAATCATCAACTGCAGCCGGAAACCGTTCCTGCTCTGCCAACGTAAAGATGGCATTCATGTCTGCTGCAGAATGCTGACCAATCTTGGCAACATCCACAATCTGTTCGTAATTGGTTTTCATGTTGTTAATACCTCCTACTAAAGTTGATCAGATTTTTGCTTGTCAGTAGACTGCTGTTTGCCTCTATCTCATATTTGTATACCTCCTTATTGAATTGAGACAACAGTTAAGCAAATATATCAAAATCGATATGTACATATTATACTACAAATGTCCTGCGAAGTCAATAACTTATGTAAACTTTTTTGTTTAATTGATTTAAAAAATAAAAAATGGACAAACCATTTTCACTTTTTTATTCAATCAACCTTAATGCCTCATTCTCCCCATTCGTTCCCTCAAAATTATAATAAGTAGACGGAATTTCTCCAACAATAACATTTTCAGCAATTAAAACCTGATTTTCTATAGTTTTTTGTATAGTTTTAAATGATGTTAAAATATTCACATTTGTTTTTATATATAAATAGACCCTATGCATAGTTTGATTTACGCCTTGAGAAATAAACTCACTCCTTAAATCTGTATCTACAATTCCTGACGAAGAAATTCGAAGCAAAATTCTCGGTCCAAAGCCTGATAAAAATCGCACACCTGTAATTGCACCTGACGAAATATATACATTATTTTTTAAATTTTTATCTAATCTATTTTGAATATTTACAGCTATATCTGATGTAACCTCATTTATTTTTAAAACATTTGCATTTATCATTTGTACATTACCTTTTTCATCTTTTTCTATTGTAAAAAAAGTATCATAATTGTATTTTCTCATAACATTTGTAGTTTCTTCATTTGTAATCAAAGTTGCAACCGCTTTTGCTTTATCTTCACACAGAGTTTCAAATATTGGATCTATAAAACTCCATACTGAAAAACATGTTAAAATCGCAATAAATGTCACTAAAGCAATCGGCATTGTCTTTTTTAATTTTCTTCTTGACTTATGTGATTTAGGAGAATTTTTAAAAACTACTAAATTAAGTCTTGGCCTTGAATAAATTTTGTAATTATTTTTATGCTGGTATTGCATTAACATTTCCTTTTCTACTTACATTTCTAAACTTAGGAATATAAATTTTTTGCCCAACTTGAATCTGATTTGGATCATCTATTCCATTTACTCTTGCAATATCATCAACTGTGCTTCTATGGTTTTTGGCTATCTTCCATAAACTATCACCTTTTTGAACAATGTAAATTATTAAACTATCATAATCTCCTGAATCTGCGTCATTTTCACCAATTTCAATATCGTCAATTATATTCATACTTGTGTTTTGTATAAAATCAGCTTGTGCTTCCACATCAATTTGACAATCTACATCTCCATTTGGTTTAACGTCAAACTTTTCATTTGCAATATTTATCTTTGTTTCAACATTTACATTTTCATCTTGCAAAGGATTTTCTACACCAAATTCAAATGGTATTCTTGAAACTTTACTATTCACATTTCCATTACTATTAGAAAATATAAAATTAACTGTCATTTCACCTTCATACATAACTTTAGATTTTGTAGGTTGTTCTTTATTAATTATACTTAAAACCTCTACATCTAAAAGATTTCCTTCTACTAGATCTGGTATATTGGTTTTACTCGTAACAGTGAAATTTTTAGCTTTAGTTATTTTATTTGCAGAAGCATTTACTCTTTTTTGTGTAAAATTTAAATTTTGACTTGGACTATATAGGTCTTGAATTAGAACAATCTCTTTTTTTTCAAATGCTGTACATACATTCTCAATTTCTATTTCAACATATATAGAATGTTCCTCCGCCGAATTTGGTCTTACTATAATATTGTTTATTTCGTTATTTATTTCACAAATATTTTCTTCAGAAACATTTGGCATGTCAATAAAACCTACAGCGGGAATTTTTCCTTGTATGGTATTTATTCTATTATCTTCTGTTAAATACATTATTTTTACATTTGCCTCACATTTAGAAAGAATTTTGTTGTAACTAATTTTTATATCACAATCTTCTAAACTTATATCAGCCTTAAGAATTTCTGCTATTTCATCATTTTGGTCTATACTTAATGTGTCTTTAACATATACCCTTGCATTTCCTGTTCCAACTAAAGAATTTATTTCAAAAGTTTTATCTAATGTTTGAATATCATCAATATTATTTATTCCACCAATTATATCAATATCTTCATTGGAATAAAGTTTTATCTTTATTTCTAGCCCTGCTCTTACATTTATTTTTCTTCCATTTAAAACTTTACACTCCAAGTCTTTTATTTCTACACAAATCTGTGCTTGCATCCCATCCTTACATTCAGGTATAGCAACCACTTTTGAAAATTCAATACATGCATTTAACCCTCTTAAATTATCTTCATTGCTATCAGGAAGATACATTATATATGTATTTACACAGCCATCAATTTTTACTTTTCCATCAGTTATTTCTTTTTTATAAATGCAAACATTTCCACTTAAATTTATTGCATTTAATATGTCTGGCTTTGAATCCGGAACTATCATATCTTCTTCTACAAATACTATTTCTTTTTTCTCACACACTAGTTTATTAACACAGATTTGATCCTTACTTACATCAATCTCCATATTTTTATCATCCTTTCTAAGATTATTGTTTGTACTATTTATATTTTAGGTTTAAAATTTTATGACAAAAATTTTAAGAAATATTGTTATATTTAAAATATTAAATAATTTTTCTTTATAAATATATACTATTAAAATGCAAAATCCTCTATGCAAATATATATAAAAATAAAAAATTTCTGATAACACCCCCAAAATTAGCATGTTATCAGAATTTATTTTAAACCAATCCTGTTATATTAAAAGTTTTTTCCTTACTATCCGCAATTTTTTGTAGACCCTTGGCAATTGCAAATATTTTGTATTGTTGTACATACATTTTGTTGACCTATTTTTTTATCATGTTTAGCTAAATCACCCATTGTTAAAATCCCAACCACTTTATTTGTGGCATCTACAACCGGTATTCTTCTTATTTGATTTTGTGCCATAAGATTTTGCGCTTCGTTTATATCTTTTTCTGGATTACATGTATACACATTTGTTGTCATTATTTCACTTACAGGAGTTTTTTTAGTTTCTTTGTCACATGCAACTGCTCTAAGCAAAATGTCCCTGTCTGTTATAATTCCAACAACTGCCTTTTCTTCATCACAAACAGGAATACACCCAATATGATTTTCACACATTATTCTTGCTGCATCATAGGTATTGCAATCAGGCTTAACGAAACAAACATCTTTACTCATACATTCACTTATTTTCATTTTAATTCCACCTTTCAATTTTTTACTTAGTATTTCCAATATTTTTTTAAATATTCATTGAACAAGGCGGAAAACTTAAAAATTAGATTATTCAAATTTTCAACACTTTAATGTGCAAAAAAAAACACCATTTGATTTTTTTCAAATAGTGATTTTTTAAACTTACGCAAGACCATATTTTTTCTTGAATTTATCAGCTCTACTTCCTGCTGTATCTTGTCTCATTAGATTACCTGTCCAAAATGGATGGCATTTTGAGCAAACATCTACTTTTATATCTTTTTTTGTTGATCCTACTTTTAAAACATTTCCACAAGCACATGTTATAGTTGTTTCTTCATATGCTGGATGTATTCCTTCTCTCATGAAAATTCACCTCTTTCTTCCCTTTTTTAAACTGCTAATATCTATAATACCATAAATTAATAAATATTTCAAGTAGTTTTGTCTATTTTATTATTATATTTTTAAATTTATATTAAATATAGCTTATTTATTTTATAACATTTTCTTCTTTTTCATATTTGTACTCTTTGTACATATATTGCGCAGAAGATAATATTTCTTTATTAAATGATACTTTATGTACCAACTTAGATACAATATTGAATAAGCAAGCAAATACTAAAATTGCTATACAGACTTTTTTCCAGATTTTTGCTAACATATTTTTTCTCCTTTAATTAAATTTAAATATGATTAAGTCATAAGTAGTAAATAGTCTATAACTTAATAGAGTTATATATATATTATACTATTTTTTTCGGATTTGTCAAGTTTTTAAAGTTCTATTCTTCTTAAAAAAGCTAAAATGTATAATACATCACATTATCTGCAAAAATTCCATGTGGAAAATATATTTGATGAGTTTTAGTATTTATAACAAAAATTTCATTTTCTATTTTATCTCCATTAGATTCAACAACTTTCGGTTCATCCATTTTTTTTAAATACATATACTCGCTATCATATCCATAAGTTAATGTCAAATTACCTAATTTTTCTAAATCTATAACTATATATTCATCACCATCATTTTTGTTTATTTCGTTATTTAATATTGCATTTTGTTCTTTTCTTATAGTTTCCAAACTTTGTATAAAATCATTTTTAGATTTAAAATTTATATATTCACTACTTGTATAATCACACAACTTAGGTAATTCTCCATATTTTAAATAATACTCATCTACTTTTGCATTTAGCATTTCAATATCATTACTTAAATTCTGAATTTTCCTCATTTGTATCTGATTTTCTGTATTAAAAATTAAAGCACTTGTTATTATTAATATTACTATTACTGTAAGAATTAGTGAAATAAATGTTATTCCTTTATTATTCTTCATATTTATTCTTCCTTTATATCATTTTTTCTTTTTAAAGCCTTAGAATATTTTTTTAATTTTTCATTTACCAAATAATTAACAGTACCTGGAGGATAATTACCCATTCTATTTATTTTACCAGCTGGCACACCAGTTAAAACTTCAATTCCTTCATCAATATTTGAGACTGCATAAATTGTAAATAATCCATTTTTGCAACTTTCTACAACCTCATCTGAAAGTTGTAGATTTCTAACATTTTGAGTTGGTATCATTACTCCATGAGTGCCATCTAATCCACGCATTTTACAAATTTGATAAAATCCTTCTATTTTTTCATTAACTCCACCAATTGGTTGAATCTCTCCTTTTTGATTTACAGATCCTGTAACAGCAATTGCTTGATTTATAGGCATTTCTGACAAGCTTGAAAGTAGTCCGTAAAGTTCTGTACTTGATGCACTATCTCCATCTACACCATTATATAATTGTTCGAAACATATACTAGCAGTTAAGCTCAAAGGATTATCTTGTGCGAATCTTTCTCCTAAAAATCCTGAAAGTATTAAAACACCTTTAGAATGAGAAGTTCCAGACATATCTACTTCTCTTTCAATATTAATAATTCCGTCTTTTCCAGAATATGTGTTAACAGTGATTTTCGCAGGTTTTCCAAATGTATAATCTCCTATAGACATTACTGTAAGTCCATTTAATTCTCCTATTCTATGTCCTTTTGTACTTATAAGTAGACAGTCATCTTTAATCATTTGCGCATATCTTTCATCATATTTTTTTACTCTTTCTTTGCTTTCTTTAAGTGCCTTTTCTATAAAATTTTCTGTAATTATCTTTGACCTTGCCATTTTAGCCCAAGTTGCAGCTTCTGCAACAACAACAAATATATCATTAAATGCTGTTGAAATTTTTCTTTGGTCGCCAACAACTCTTGAAGCATATTCTACAATTCTTGCAACAGCGTATTTATCTAATGGTGGAAGTTCTTCTTGCACACAATAATCATGTATTATTCTTGCTAAATTATTAACATTTTCTTGATTGATTGGGGCTTCATCTTCCCATTCAACTTTTATTTTGAATAATTTTCTAAAATCTTCATCCATAGAAAATAGTGTATAATAAATATTTGCATCACCTATAAGTAAAACTTTTAAATCTAGTGGAATAGGCTCTGGTTTTAAAGAAACCATAACCATCGAAGATCTTTGCTCTGTAGCATTATCTATAGAAATTTCTTTTATTCTTAAAACTTTTTTCAAATTTTCATAACATGCTGGATTTTGTAATAAATCTTTAGCTTGAAAAATTATATATCCTCCATTTGCTTTTTGTAAAAGCCCTGCTTTAAGCATTGTATAATCAGTTTTAAATGAGCCATAATAGTTTTCGTATTCTAGCTTTCCAAAAATATTGCTATAGGTGTAATTCCAATCCATTATTACTGGAGCTCCTGTTAAATCGCTGTTATCTACAAACAAATTAACTCTATAATTAAGACATGGATCTTGATTTTGTTGCATAGGATTTTGCTGTACACCTTGAGGATTTTTATTGTTATCTTCTTCTAAAAATTTTGGAACATTTTTTAAGACATCTTGCTTTACTTCATTTAAAAAATTTGAAATTTTCTTATTTCTTTTATATCTTGATTTTAGAAAATTAATGTGTACATTAACAGTAAGTAAAGCAACATTTGTCTGCCACTCAGATATTTTTTTATCTGATTCTCTTTCTATGTTTTTTATTTCTCCAATTGCATCCATTATCATTTGTTGTACTATTTCTGACTTTTGTTCATATTCAGCTTTTATATCTTCTTCTAATTTATCAAATTCTTCTTCTTTAAGAGCTTTTCCGTCTAAAACAGGCATCATATAAATTCCATTTTGAGCAGATTTTACTTGAAAATTAAACTTAGCAGCCTCTGCTTCTAAACGTTCCATTAATTTTTCTCTTTTTTCTTCATATTGTTTTTTTATAAGAGATTTTTCTTTTTCGAAATCATCATTATTAAATGTTGCTCTAATATCCTTTTTTATTTCTTTTATAAATCCATCCATACTGTCTCTAAATTCTTTTCCCTGTCCTGCTGGAAGACTTACAGCTATTGGTTCATTAGGATTATTAAAATTATATATATAACACCAATCTTGTGGAACCTTTTTCTTTGGAGCAACTTTATTTAGATAGTTTTTTGTATACATTGTTTTTCCTACTCCACTTGGTCCTTCTATATAAAGATTGTATCCTTTTCCTTCAACATTTACTCCAAATTCAAGTGCTTTTATTCCTCTTTCTTGTCCTATTCCTTTTTCTATATGTTCCAAATTCTCTGTTGTTTCAAAATCAAACCAATTTGGATCACATGTCATTTTTAAACTTCTAGGGTTTACTTCATATTTGTTCTTCATTTGTTACCTCTCTTTCTTCATTTGTATTATATACAAATTGTTATTTTTTATCAAGTATATATGAAAAATATTTTGAAATTTTTATTTAAAATAAAAAATATATTTATGCTCTTGTATTTATGTAAATTTTGTAGTATTATATATTTAATAAATTGTGTAAAAAAGGTTAACTTAATAATTATATGAGAAAGGAAAGAAAAATGTATAAAATAAATATAAAATCAAATAATCCTGAAGATACTTTAAAAATCGGAAAAAGTCTTGCCACCTTACTTAACAAAGGTGATATAGTAGTTTTAACAGGTGAATTAGGTTCTGGAAAAACAAAATTTGTAGAAGGTTTTTTGCAAAATTATAATTTACAAGACGAAATATCAAGTCCTACTTTTAATATTGTAAATGAATATATTTCAAACAAAAATAGTATATATCATTTTGATGTATATAGACTAGCAGATTCAGATGAATTCTACGCTATTGGTGGAGAAGAGTATTTCGAAAAAGGTATTTGTTTAATAGAATGGGGCGAGATGATTTTAGATGTTTTACCTCAAGACTATATTCATATAAAAATTTTAAAAAGCTCTGAAGATGAAAATTTAAGAGCATTTGAATTTGAAGTAAATGAGAACTCAAAATATGTGGAAGTTTTAGATAAATTTAAAAATATTATTCAGTCATCTGATGATTCTCGCTCTTCCTAAAGTATTATAAAGAAAATAAAAAGGAAAGAAGGAATAAAATTGAAAATTTTAAGTATAGATACATCTAGTAAAATATGTGGAGTAGCCATTCTTGAAAATAATAGTTTAATTAAAGAAGTCTCACAAGATAATGGACTTACTCACTCAGAAACTTTAATGCCAATTATAAAAGAAACATTGGAGTCATTAAATTTGAATTTAAATGACATAGATTTAATCGTTTGTGACAAAGGTCCTGGTTCTTTCACTGGAATTAGAATTGGAGTTGCAACTGCTAAGGCTTTTTCTGATAGCCTAAATATAAAAGAAATTGGAATTAGCTCTTTAGAAGCTTTGGCATATAATGTAAAAACAAATGGAGTAATTTGTTCTTTGATTGATGCCAAAAATAATAATGTATATGCAGGAGTTTTTGAAAATATAGATAGAAATTATATTTTAAGACGCAACTTTTCATGCGAAAATATTTCTGATTTATTAGATGAATTTAAAGACTCAGAATACTCAGTTACATTTGTTGGTGATGGAGCTGTAAGTTATAAAGAAAAAATTTTATCTGTTTTAAGTGAAAAATGTAACTTTGTGGACAATAACGATTTATCATGCTATAATCTTGGACTTGCGGGACTTGCACATTTTAAAAAAGAAGATTTTTGCGATGATATTCCTTTGTATTTAAGAAAACCTCAAGCAGAAAGAATGTTAGAGGAGAACAAAAGTAAATAATAATTAAATTTTTTTAATAATTTTTTGTGTCTTGAAGTAAAGGAATGTGAGTAAAAATGGAAAATGTTTTGATTGAAAAATTTACACTATCAGATTTAAATTTAATAAAAGACTCTTTGCAAACAGATTTTGACGATTTTTGGAATTACAATATTTTAGAAAAAGATTTGCAAAATGATTCTTCTTTTTACTTATGTTGCAAAGTAAATTCTAAAATTATTGGATTTGCAGGTATTTCTATTGTTTTAGATACTGCAGAATTAAATAATATTGTTATAAAAAAAGATAAAAGAGGAAATGGCTATTCCGCCCTTCTTTTAGATAATTTAATAAAAATTGCCAAATCTCGTAATTGTAATTTTTTTAATCTTGAAGTTGCAAGCAATAATACAGTAGCAATTAATTTGTATAAAAAGTTTGGATTTAAACAAGTTGGAATGCGTCCTAAATATTATGACGGAATAGATGCATTGCTTTATACACAATCATTACCGTCATCAAGTTGACATAGTGCTGAAAATGGTGTATAATTATTATAGTAGCTCTTTAGTTATAATAACTTATTTTTTCGAGTAAAGAAAGGAGAAAAACATGGAATTGTTGCTTTTAGTATTTATGTTGGCCATTAATTTTGTCATTTCATGGTCTAATGCTGCATATTGTGGTCGGTACTGGACTGAAAGCAAACATGAAGGTGGCTCATTCAGAGTCTATATCATCTGTGGATACATTATGGCCATTTGTGGCTTTACAATGGTCTATGGATATGTAGCTTTGCTAATAGCTCCTGTTATTATGCAAATGTTCAATGTAGACCCTGAATTGATCGTTTTCTTTCAACAGCTTTCTGTAGATCTCATCTATGTTATGATAGGATTCCCTGTTATCAGTACAGGATTCTACATCTGGATTAGAGGTCTCCAGATAACATGGGAGAATCGTACTACGGGAAACATCTTGGCATCAGGATGGAATACCTATGCTCAAATCCACAATACCATCAACTATGCGCGAAATATGCCCAGTGCATTGGGGCGTATAGCTGAAGCACTTTTAGGTGGTAAGAAAAAGAAAAAAGGCGAAGAAGTTATGGTTGGATTAGCAATACTTCTTGTCATTGTAGCTGCTCTCAGTGGATACTTCACCGCCTCTGCCATTATGAAAAAGGCAGACAGAGAGTATGATATGTATGCTGATCTTAAAAATCGAGCCACAACTTAATGCGGTTTTAAACCCGCATTGAAAACTCTTATTTACTCGCAGAGGAAGACAAAAATTTGTCTTCCTCTGTTTCTATAAATTATTTAATTTTTTTTCAAAAAACTATTGACAAACTACAAAAAATACTATATACTATTTTTTGTAGTCAAGTTTTGCTCCTTTAGCTCAGTTGGTCAGAGCAACCGGCTCATAACCGGTGGGTCCAAGGTTCAAGTCCTTGAAGGAGCACCACATCTTAAAAGAAAGCACGCTATTTAGTGCTTTCTTTTTTTGTTTTTCAAAATATTCATCAATAAAATTTTGCTTCTTCCAATTCTTTCAAAATATTCATCATAAAAAATTCACATCTTCCAATTCTTATTTGCACTTTTCAGAACTAACTTCTTTTGAATCTTCTTCATCTCTTTTCTCTCTATTATAAACCTCAAAATCAATATATCTAAAAAGTTTACTAGCATATTTAACTCTTATTGTAACCTTATCTCCAATCGAATAAGTTTTTTTAGTATGTTCGCCAATCAAAATTTTTCTATCCTCGTCATAAATAAAATAGTCATTACTTCCCATATCGTCGAATCTTATAAGTCCTTCTACTGTGTTTTCCAATTCTACAAACATTCCAAAAGAAGTAATACTTGATACAACCCCGTCGTAAACTTCACCAATATGATTTTCCATATATTCTGCCTTTTTAATTTTTTCTGCATCTCTTTCGACTTTTGTTGCAACACTTTCTCTTTCTGATGAATTCATTGCTGCATCTTGTGCCAATCCTTTATACTTTTCAATAAAATCTTCGCTTACATCATAACTATTTTTTAAATATTCAGAAATTACCCTATGAATAAACAAATCTGGATATCGTCTAATCGGTGATGTAAAGTGGCAATAAAATTTGCTTGCTATTCCAAAATGTCCTTTATTTTGTGAGTCATATTTTGCAAGTTTTAGGGTACGTAAAACTAAATTTGAAATAACCTTTTCTTCTGGCTTACCCTTAACCTTTTCTAGCACTTGCGCAAATGCTTTAGAATGAACACTTTCCCCACTAGTTTTTATTTTTAATTTTAAATTTGATAAAAATTTGTTTAATTCCTCAACTTTTTCTAAATCAGGATCTTCATGAACTCTGTATATAAATGGCGCTTCTAACCAATAAAATTTTTCCGCAATTGTCTCGTTTGCTGTAAGCATAAATTGCTCAATTATCTCATTGCTAAAGCTTGTCTCATATTTTTTAACATTTATTGCATATCCATTTATGTCTAGTTCAATTTTACTTTCAGGGATATCTAAATTTAGATATCCTTTGTCAAGTCTTCTATTTTTTAAAATTGTTGCAAGTTCTGCCATTAATTCAAAATGTGCAATATATTTTTCATATCTTTTCAAAACTTCTTTATCAGACTTGTCCAAAATTTTTTGCACATCTGTATAATTCATTCTTTCTGTAACATTTATTACACCTTTATACACTTTTGAATCAATAACTTCACCTTTTGAATTTATTTCCATTGAACAACTTAAAGTAAATCTATCTTCTCCTGCATTTAGACTACATATTCCATTTGAAAGTTCTCTTGGAAGCATCGGAATAACACGTCCTAACATATATATACTTGTACCTCTTATATATGCCTCTTTATCTAAAAGAGAGTCCTGAGTAACATAATGGCTAACATCTGCAATATGCACATCCAACATGTAGTTTCCGTTTTCTAATTTTTTTACAGCAATTGCATCATCTAAATCTTTTGCATCTTCTCCATCTATTGTAAATATTTCTTCTCCTCTTAAATCTACTCTGTTTTTTATATGTTTTGGATTTATTGTATCACCTTTTGTTTTAGCTTCATTTACAACTTCTTTTGGAAATTTCGCAGGAAGACTGTATTCTTTTATAAGAGAAAGCATATCTACTCCTGCTTGATTCACATCTCCTATAACCTCAATTATCTTTCCTTCAGCCTTTCTACCTTTTGATGGGTATTTTGTAATTTGAACAACAACTTTGTGATTATTTCTAGCTTTTCCAAAATCTTTCTTTGCAATATATATATCTGTTTCAAAAGATTTATGGTCAGGCTTAACAAATCCAAAATTTTTACTTTTTTGAAATGTCCCTACTATTGTTTCTTTTTTTTCTTCTTCCATTTATAAAATGTCCTTTCTCTTAATCTCCAACTACAACAAGTCTATAAAAAGTATTATTTTGTTCATTGATTAAAAAATAATTATTTCTATGTAAAAACCTAGTTTTATTTACATCTTCAATATGTACATCATTTTTGTAATAATCCTTTAAAGCTACTATTTCTCCATAATAAGAACACTCAAAATTCCCATTTAAAGTTTTTTGTAAATAAGTATCTGTTCCTACTGCAATTGATGAATCTGAGCCATTAAATAATTCCGCTGTTTGTGATTCTTCATTTTCTGTTGCATAGTAATACATGTTGTAATTATATTTTTGATTTTCTATTTTTAAAGCTATATCATATCCAGCTTCATTAGCTAAGGTATCATCTTGTACTTTTGTAACTTTTTCGCCAAGAATATTTAAAGATTGTCCATTAAGTAAGGCTTGATATTCTTCTGCACTTATTGTAGAAGGCAAATCTAAATATTGATAAACTCTTCCTTTTACAGTTATTGTACCATCATTATTATGTATTACATCTTGTATTCTAAAAGTTTTGTTATCTTTATTAGCTTCAGCATAATTTTCTGAGTTCATTTCTATATAATTTTTTTGACCATTATTTATATCTTTATTTTCTGTGTCTATATATTTAATACTTTCATTATTAGCCTCATTAACGATAACTATTGAATCTCCATTTGGGTCACCTTCAAATTCTTCGTCATTATTTTTTGTCAATAAAACTAGTACTACTCCTATTATTATTATCAAAATTAAAACTATTATTATTAAAATAGGTAATATTTTTTTTAAATTATTTTTCCCCATAAAACTTCATCCTTTCCTTTTTCACTTGCAATTGATATGTTATCTATAAAGCTTCTTCTCCTATAGATTTTTTCTTCTTAGTTGTCCACATGCTGCATCTATATCTGAACCAAGTTCTCTACGTATAGTTGCAACAATTCCGTGATCATTTAAATAATCTCTAAATTTCATAATATTTTCGTTTGTACTCTTGGTAAATGTGCCATTTTCTATTTTATTAATTGGAATTAAATTAACGTGGCAATTCATTCCTTTTAAAAGCTTTACAAGTCTTTTTGCATCTTCTAAATTATCATTATTTTCTTTAGCAAGAGCATATTCGAAAGATATTCTTCTATTAGTTTTTGCAATATAATCTTTGCAAGCTTTTAAGAGTTCTTCTATGTTATATAAATTGTTTACAGGCATCATTTTACTTCTTTGCTCATCTGTTGTTGCATGAAGTGAAATAGATAAAGTACATTGGATATTTTCTTCTGCTAATTGATAAATTTTTGGCACAAGTCCACTTGTAGAAACGCTTATATGTCTCGCTCCAATATTTATACCCTTTTGATTATTTATAATTCTAATTGCATTTACTACATTATCATAATTATCTAATGGCTCTCCAATTCCCATAAATACAACATTTGAGATTTTAATTTTTTCGTCTCTTTCTACTGCTAAAAGTTGCTCAACAATTTCGCCTGATGTTAAACTTCTAGCAAATGCAATTCCAGTTGAAGCACAAAATTTACAACCCATTTTACACCCTATTTGTGAAGATACACAAATACTATATCCATGATGATATTTCATAAGTACTGTTTCTATTGCATTTCCGTCTAATACATCAAATAAATATTTTATAGTTCCATCTGATGCTACCTGTTTTTTTATAATATTAAATATACACATTGTAAAATTTTGCTTTAGCTTTTCTCTTAATTCTAAAGATATATTTGTCATCTCATCAAAACTTGTTACATTTTCTTGATGTATCCACTTAAATATTTGCTCTGCTCTAAATGGCTTTTCTCCCATTTGAACTAATTCTTGCTTTAATCCTTCTAAATTATAGTCTTTTATATTTTTCATACTTTCATTCCTTTACATTTGGTGTCGGTTCTTTTCTGTCGAAACCGATTCTATTTTGCACGTTTTTATTTGCTTTTATTTTACTATATTTTAACATTAAATTCAAGTAAAACCATATTTAAATTTTGGTTATTATTAAAATTTCTGAAATTACACTAAAAAACTTAAATATGAATTTGTTGGAATTTTTGACTTTATATAAGAAATGTGGTATAATAGAAGTGTAAGTAACAATAAATCGTCTAGTCGCTTTTCCCTGTGCGATAACAGGGGGAAAAGAAAGGAGAAAAACATGAAAAATGTTTTCCGGAACTCACTGAAATTGGCACTTATAGTCGCAATAGTTGTGACTTTTATGGTGCCGACAGTCGCAGTGCAGGCGCAGGTGCTGGTTGTTTCTTCCTCTTCTTACGAGGAGTACACTCCTCAAGAGGAGAAAGAACTCGAAAAGTTTTATTGGAGAGTACTGTTTTCTCAAATGCACATAGCCCCCGCATATTACAATAAACATGAGAAAGACGCACTTATTTTGGAGGATGAAGCTCAGATTTCAGCTATGATTATTTTGGATGAAATGCTGGCATTTCCTGCCGGTGAGCCTGGCGATGTCAGTGCAATCAACAGGCAGCGTGATTGGGCTGAATTCTACTGGCGCATCGCCAGTGGAAAAACCTCCCGCTATGAACTACGTAAGCAGTTGAAGATAGTACGCGACGATGCTATGCGGTATGGCATTCCTCTCTGGTAAACCATCTCCACTCCACCACCCTGTATCCTTTGACGGCTAAACAACCCCAGGAGTAAGCAAGAATTATATCTTTGCTGTTCTACTCCTGGGGCTTATTTTTGTGTATGCACCAGCTCCAATATTTTATGTCACAATTATCTGCTTTATATAATTTCTCATCCCTCAAACTCCGAAACCATCCACTTCAACACCTCAGCTTTAATAGCCATATATTCATCTCTTTCAAACTGCATGTTTGCAATACAATAACGTCTATTTGCAATATGAGAGCAAAACATACACTCATGAAGTGAATTTGCATCTTGAATAAAAAATGAATTACTAATTTTTGCTGAACATATAACATTATAGCTATTAGAACAACTATTAGAATCATCAACTCTGATGCAATAACTGCAATTTGAGCTTCTTTGGCAAGCAAGCACATATTCAGAGTTACCACAACTATCTGTAAATATTGTATTTTTACATTCTCTACAATCTTGACTTCTATAAATATTTTCACAATTGTAAATAGTATCACTTTTAGAAACATTAATACTATCATAAACTCTTTCTGTAGTTGTGTAATTAATTTTTTTCCACATTTTTAAAATTTCATCAAGTGAATTTATTTCTTTTTTTGGTCTTATCCAACCTTTATAATTCTCATATTTTTCCATATTATCTTGGGTTATGTATTTATCCGAATTAATTGATGAAGCCCAAGTTTCTTTGCCATCTACAGAGTCTATAACCTTATTTGGAAGCCTTATATCAAAAGCAAATTCTGATAATACTTGATCTAATGTTAAAAAACATTTTTGATCAAAAATACTCATAAAAATTTCATCTAAAACTTGTTTACATTGTTTATCATTCATTTTCTAAATTCACTCTCCTCCTTGATGCAGATTGTTCTTGCATCATTTCTTTTAAATTTGTTGATGTACTTATACTAAATGTTTTCTTTTCTTTAGGTTTGTCCTTCCCCGCATCTTTCTTAAAATTTATTTTGTTTTTTCGCAAAACAGGAATAGGCACAAAATCAAGTGTTCTTGCTTTAAAGCTTGTAAGCATTCTTCCATTTTTCCCTATTCTTACAATACACTCTCTATCATTTAAATTTGAAAGCATTTTTAGCCTTGTAAAAACATTATTTTTTACAGCAACTTCCATCTGCATATTTTTTTCTAAAATAATTGCATCTAGTCTTGAAACTCTAAAAATATAGTAATTTACAACATTTGTAAATATTGATTTTTGTAAGTTTTCGCTAATTTGGTCAAAATATTGCCCTGCCAAAATTAAAGAAAGATTGTATTTTCGAGCTTCTGACAAAAATCTATTGATTATAGGGTTTTCTATTACTGCCACTTCATCTATAACTAAAATAATATGTTCATCAAAGCTATGTGCCTGAACCAATTGAAGAATTTGTTGCATAGCAAATCCTGCTATAGTTTTTGTAATATTTAATCCTAATGTCATTTGGTCTAAAGAAAAAATTGTGATAAAATTTTCTTCAATTTCCTTTTTTATGTCTTGAGCAGTCTCTGTATTCCCCATCGCAGGAAGTAACTGCATTTCATCTATAAAAGAAATAATTGGAGATATTGCTTCCTGATAAGATTTTGTTTTTAGCTCATTAAAATCCACTCGAAAAAATTCGATTATATTGTCTGAAATTGTATCTCCTGATTTTTTTAATAATTCGTTTCTGTATTCAATTTCCGTTAATAATTTTCTTAAATTCACTAAATTAAATTTTTCATTATGTAACAATAAATGAATACTATATCTTAAAACTCTTTCCAATTTTGAATTATATCTATCCGCAATTATATTTTTAAAAATAGCCATTATAGACTCTGTTGTAGAAATTATATCTTCATTAGAATTTGCAAATAAATTTACACTACTTTCATCAGTTTTAAAATCTATTACACTTGTATCTTGCAAACCTCCAATATCCTCTTCTATTGCAGCATGTGGGTCAATAACTATTACTTTATACTTTAGCTTATTTTGGCTACTTTCTGAAATCTTTTTAATTAGTGAACTTATAAATTTAGATTTTCCTGTTCCACTTGCTCCAACAACAATAGAATGTTTTGCAAAATCATAGTTTTTATAATTTAAATACAAATCATTTTGAAGATATGGAAACACGCTTGCCTGTAATATTGCATTTTCTTTATCACTACTTAATACATTTATAACCTTTTTAGTATCTAAATATTTTGCCTCATTTTTCTGATAAAAAAATCTTATATGAGTGCTAAAATCTATACTTATAAAATTAAAGATTTCATTATTAAAAAGTATTCTTCTTTTTAAGACTTTCCCATCTTCAGTTTTTAAATAACAATGTGTTGTCGAAAAATAATTATCATGTTTATACATAAAAAAAGTAATTTTAATATTTTTTATTTTTTGAGATTTTCTTGTGTCAAATTTATCATACAAATCTAAAAGTGTGTTGTAATTATTTGTAAGTATATAAGGCATTACAAATTTTGATTTTTCTCTTAATTCTCTATCTTCTTTTTTCAATAAAAATTCGCCTAAATCTCCTAATATAGGTGGAAGCGTCCTTTTTGTTTCTATAAAATATCTTACAACATTGTTTTCTATATTTATCCACAAACTCCAAGGTCTTAGTCTTCCGTTTATTTTTGATACTTTTAATATTAGCTTTAACCAATCTTCTTTTTTTACATAACTTTCGGTTAAATATATTTCAAAAAGATTTTTTTTCATTTTAAATTCAATTCCTTTCTCGCTTTAATCAAAGAAACACATAGTTAAGAAAGACCATTGCTTTCAAATTAATTTTCCATTTCTGAGCTAAATTGCTCTTTTTGCTTACTTTTCAAATCACAATTTAGTTTAAAATTCATAAAGTATTATGTATAAACTTTAAACAATTACTGTATTTAATGTACAATAGAACTTCGTTAATCGCTAATTCCCGCTAAATATATTATACCAAAAACAACGTGAAAAAGACTGACTTTTTCTGTACAAAAAAAGTCAGTCTTCTATTGGTATTAAAAAATCTGTAACTTCATCATGATAATATTCAAGTTCTGGTAAATCTCTTAAATTATATTTACAACTTGGAAGAAAATCTTCATAAAACACTGTAGATGCATTTTGTATGTCTTTAGCTTCTTGTGAATTTATTCTAATTACTATCCATTTGCTTTTTGGAATTATTCTTTTTTCAAGTCCTTTGTTATTTTTATTGTATAAGACCCAATATGATTTTACATACATTCTTTCTTTGTCTGTATATTCTACTAAACCATATTGTGGCTCTCCATATTCGTTTTTTACTTGTTTAAAAAATTCTGGAGCATCTTGTCTTATGTTTTCATTATTTGTAATTTTGCATTTTCCATATAAAATAAATTGCTCTTGTTCAATTATTTTATATTCCACATTTTTGCTTGCTTCATTTAGCTCATTAAAGTGCAATTTTGTATACATTTTAAGCTTTTCAGGACTTTTTCTAACTTCACTTGGCTTTATACCATGAAATCTTTCAAATGCTCTTGAAAATGCTGTACTATTTCCATATTGATATTTTACTGCTATATCTACTACTTTTCCATCTTTTAAATATAGTTCTTGTCCTGCATTTGATAGTCTTCTATTTCTTATGTATTCTGAAATAGAAATATTGCATATTAATGAAAATATTCTTTGAAATGTGTATTCATTTACTCCTATCATTTTTGCTAGTTCTTTATATTCTATCTTTTCTTCTAAATTATTCTCTATATATTCTATTATTTTATTTAATTCTACATATATGTTCATTTTTTGTTAAATTTCCTTTTATACAAATTATATCTCTTATCCTTCATATCTATCTGAAGGTTTTTGAGACAACTATAAATATTATATTTGAATTATAGCATTGTATATGGTTGTTGTCAAATTATATGATTCTTATTATTTTATCAGTTAGATTCAATATTTCAGTAATCCCATTATAATATTTTTCGAGACTATCTTTATTTATTATATCATTTGACTTATTATAATCAAATACATTTGTAGAGATTCTAATATACATTTTGTCATCACATATTGTAACATCAGAAGCCATTTTATTACTTTCTTTAAATTGTTTTAGTATAATTTGAATATTTTGTGCAATTTTATTAATATCTTCATTCAAAACTTGGTTATCTAAATATTTAATATTTTTTTCATTTATTTTTATTTGCAATTTTGTTGATTTGTTTAATTCTGCTTCTAAAAAATATCCTCTAAATATATAATGAATCCTTCCCCTATATATATGGGAGTCGTATCTATTAATATCTCTCCATGATGTTGCAACATAAGATAGTTTAATTTCATTTTTGTTATTAATACTCCTTCTATTTCAGCTTCCGAATCAAATTTTTGGTATTTTTCATATTTCCCTTTATTATATGTTTCTTCGCTTATCCCTTTTTTATAACCACTATATTCTAACCCTTCAAATCCTTCGCTTATTAAAGTAGAATATATTTCTTCTAATATATGAATATTTGGAGTTATTGTAGTACTTATCTTTTTCCCTTTCAATATCCTGTAATATATAAATAATAGTCCTGGCACAGGACATAGTAAAACTAATAATTCTATATTATTTGTTTTTAGAATTAAAATAGTAAAAATAATAGCAATCATTATGATTATACCTAATACTTTTAGTAATGCTTGTTTTGTTATCTCCTTTTGGTTATTATTTATTTCTTCAGCTCTATCTTTATACTTAGAATAAATATTATTATAAATTTGTTCGAAATCCTTCATACAAATTACTCCTTTTAATTCTAATAATGAATTTGTTAATATAATCGCCTTATTTTAATTTTTCTAAAAAAAATATCATCCATTTTCAGAATGATATTTGTTTGGCTGGGCCGGTGGGATTCGAACACACGCATGCCAGAGTCAAAGTCTGGTGCCTTACCGCTTGGCTACGGCCCAATGTTCAATTTTTTAAAATGGGGTGGAGTAAGGGATTCGAACCCTTGATCTTCGGAACCACAATCCGACGTGTTAACCAACTACACCAAATCCACCATTTTTCGTACAATATATATTGTACAACAAAAAGTGGTTGTTTGTCAACCACTTTTTGTAAAATTCCTAAAATATTTTTTTTACAAATTGTAACTACATTCTTAAATTACACTATGCACTCTTTAATTCTAATCTTAGCTTATCTGCTATCATCGCTATAAATTCAGAATTTGTAGGTTTGCCTTTTTGAGCTGAAACTGTATATCCAAAAATATTTTCAACCATATCTTGTTCACCCCTACCCCAAGCGACTTCTATTGCGTGTCGAATTGCTCGTTCAACTCTAGATGGAGTTGTATCAAATCTTGCAGCAATTTTTGGATATAACCTTTTTGTAATTTGGTTTAAAACATCAATATCATTAATTACCATCATAATTGCTTCTCTTAAGTACTGATATCCTTTTATATGTGCAGGCACTCCTATTTCGTGTATAACATTAGTAACTAATGCCTCTAAATTATCTGGTGATTTTTTGTCATTAATCTCTATGTACTTTCTTACTGGCACTTCTCTTGCTATAAAATTACTATTCTTCGTTGGTTTAAAGTTTTTAATCTCTCTAATCCTCTTAATTAAAAGTTCAATGTCAAATGGTTTGACTACATAATAATCTGCTCCTAAAGCAATTGCTTTTTGAGTTATTTTGTCTTGACCCACTGCTGATAACATAACGCAAATTGGTGCTTTAACAATATTAGAATTATTAATTTTTTCTAAAACTCCTAGTCCGTCCAAATGTGGCATTATAACATCAAGTATTGCTACATCTGGTAATAACTCCTTTATTTGTTCTACTGCCTCTACACCATCTTTGGCGATTCCTACTACCTCCATGTCTTTTTCATTTCCAAGATATGTGGCAAGTGTTTTGCTAAAATCTTGATTGTCATCTGCAATTAATATTGTGATTTTTTCTTTCACTGTTTTTTCCTCCCTTTTTTCTTAATTGTAAAATCTTTTGTATATTTTATAACTTTTTTCGTAATTTTTTCGTTTTTCTTATAATTTATTTACATCTTATGCATATTTATATTCGAAAAATATTACGTTTTTTCATAAAATAAAATGGAAAAATTTTACAATTTTTATTATAGTATATTAAAAATAAAATTGCAATAGTTTTTTGGAATTTTTTTCCATATTTTGCAATTTTCGTTGTCGTTGTAAGGAAGTTTTTAATTTATTATATATTTTTCGCCAATTTCTCTGTACTCAATAATATTTAGATTCTTTTTTTCAATATCTTCTATAAATTTATTTATATTTTCATTCGAAATTTGTAAAATACATATTATTTCATTTCCATATTCTACTTTAGAAATATTAATACTATTTGTCCTTGCATAATATTTTAGTTTTTCAAGATTACTATAATCTACTTTAACTTCAAATTCTTTGCCAAGAATTATCTCTTGCTTTTCCGCTTCTTCTATAGCATTTTGCGTAACATCTGAATAAGCTCTAACTAAACCACCTGTTCCAAGCAAAATTCCACCAAAATATCTTGTAACAATAACTACAACATTTACTAAATCTCTTTTTTGAAGAATATTAAGCATTGGTCCTCCAGCAGTTCCAGATGGCTCACCATCATCACTTGATTTTTCTACAATCTTTCCTTCTTCTAGAACTCTATATGAACTACAGTTATGTCTTGCATCATGATATTTCTTTTTCATTTCTTTAATTTTATTTTCCGCTTCTTCTACACTTTCTACAAAAAAGATATTAGCTATAAATTTAGACTTTTTTTCGACTATCTCGCTTTGAATATGTTCTTTTATAGTAATCATACTTTGCTCCTTTGAAAGCTAATTTTGGGACGTAGGAAAAATTCCACCACATACGAATCTAATTGTAACGGAGTAAAAAATCTACAATTGAATTTTTGCCCCGTCCCCAAATTACACCTTATATATTTTTTATCTCTTTTCTCTTAAATATATACAAACTTGCAACTAACATAATAACAAAATACACTACACAAACTGCAATTGAAAATGTCAACGATATTGGTTCAAATTGTGGTAATTTTCCAAATAAATATATGCTCAAATCCCAATTTGGTGTTACAAAAAATCTTAAAAATTTTGCTTTTTCGAAATGATATGCAAGTTCATTTATAATTTCTGCACCCATTATTCCAAGAAGTGGAAGTGCTATAGCTATAGGTGAATTTATAAATAACACACTTAAAGAAAATGCCAATGTCATTATTAGTAAGTATTGTGGAAGTATTGATAAGCCTGATAAAATCATATATTTAAATGTACTTATTTCTTCTACACTACTTGTTTTGAAATTGTATATTGCAGCTTTGCCAACATAATCGTTAAATCCATTCATTATTCCACCAAGTATAAATTGTGCTAATGCCATAACTACATAAGCTAAAAATAAAATAATTAGACATGCAATGAATTTCGCAATTAATATTTTTATTCTTTTATATGGTCTTACTAGTAATAATTTTATTGTTCCTTTATTAAATTCTTCACTTACTATTGTTCCTGCAACTACAACAATTGCTATAGTTATAAATAATTGTGCGTCAAAAAATATATTTATTTGTGAATAATCAGAATCTGATGCCAAAATCCATCTATCACTATCTGTATTTAAATACATGTTTTCTTTTAAATTATTTTTCAAATCATATTCACTTAAATATACAGTTTCTTCAACATTTTGCTTCGAATATTTCTCCTCATAAGTTAATGGCTTAGTTTTTTCTTGCTCTCTTAACATTTCTAGTTCTTTCTTGCTTTCTTCCCATCTTGTTAAGATTTGGCTTTTGTTTGAATCTCCATAAGGTATATCTTTTTCAAGTCTCCATTCTAATGCTTGTTTTTTTACATTTATATCTAATAACTGTAAATCTATATTTGGATTATTGCCCTCTAATTTTTGTTTTTCAAATGTCTTAATTTGTTCATTTACATCATCTAACTCTGCTTGTACAAAAGTTCTCCAATCTCCAGAATTTAGCTTCTCCACAAAACTATCATATTCATTTTTAGCTTTTTCATAATTTTCTGTTCCTTCTGCCTCTATCATAGGATATATGTATTTATCAGAATTTGAAGAAACTACTTGCCATTGCCATGAATTAAAATCATATTTTTGTAATAATTTTGCTGTTTCAAGTTGTGTTTTCATTGATATATATTGTTCTTTATAATATGGATCATTCTTATCTAACTCATTTAATAAATCTGTATAAAATTCTACATCATTACTACTATATTTCTGAACATTGGATTCAAAATATTTTGTAAGTACTAAATTTAAAATCATAAAACCTATTGCTATTATTGCAATTACATATATTGCTTTTTTATGAAATATTTTTGTTAATTCATTTTTTATTAAACTAATCAATTACATTACCCCCTGTCTTTTTAAGGAATGCATCTTCTAAACTTGTTAAATCTTCACATACCTTATATATTTTTTTGTTATTGTTTACAAGTTTTGCAACAATCTCTGGAATTTCTTCTTTTGATACATAGATTTTTATGTTATTTTCATCTATTATTTCTATTTCTTTTGACTCTTGTTTTGAGTTCTCTCCTGTGTCTTGTTTTTGTTGTATATTATCTTCTTTATTACGCTCTAAAACCGAATTGTCTAATATATTTTCTACCCCTGCAGTACTATCTAGCTCTATATCGTAAATCATTTTTCCATCTACTCTTTTGGCTTCCTCTAAAGTAGATGTTTCTATTATTTCACCATTTTGAATAATCGAAACCTTATTACAAAAACTCTCAAGTTCTGCTAAATTGTGGCTTGAAATTAATATTGCCATTTTCTCTTCTTTTGCAAGTTTTGTAAGTAAATCCCTTAATTGCTTTATTCCTTCTGGATCTAGGCCATTTGTAGGCTCGTCCAAAATTAATAAATTTGGCTTATGCAATATTGCTTGTGCAATTCCAAGCCTTTGCCTCATTCCTAAAGAATATTTAGAAACTTTATCTTTTATTCGGTTTTCAAGACCTACTAATTTTATTACTTCTTCTACTCTTTTTTGGTCAACATTTTTGTATAATCTTGCTATAATTTTTAAATTTTCTAAACCTGACATATACATATATAAATCAGGATTTTCTACAATTGTTCCTACTCTTTCTATTGCTTTTTCAAAATCTTTTTTTATGTCATAACCGTTTATTTTTACTTCACCTAAAGTTATTTTTTGCAAGCCAAGTATTAGCTTTATAGTTGTTGTTTTACCCGCACCATTTGGTCCTATAAATCCTAATATATCGCCTTCTTGCACTTCTAAAGAAACATTTTTTAAAATGTCTTTTTTGCCTATTTTTTTGTTTAAGTTTTTACATTCCAAAACTTTTGCCATTTTTACTATCATTCCTTTCTTTCAAGGGACAAAATTTGAGAACAAAAGGAGCGTGATTGAGATATTTTAATTTTTATATTACTTACACGCTCCGTCTTTGTTCGCGCGCGAAATTTTCTTTAGAAAATTTCTGTGCATATCTTTTATTGTAAATTATTTTTCAAGCTTAAAATCTGCCCTTTCATTTTTCAATATATATCATATCATTAAGTTATTTTTTTTTCAATAAAAATTTTATATTTATGTTTTAAATAAAAGAGAAATCGGAATAAATAAAGTTAAACTTTAAAATAGGCAGAAATTCTTAATTAGAACTTCTGCCATTTTTTTATTTTCACTTTTTACTTTTTATTTTTTATTTTTTCTATTTCTTCTTTGGTTAATCCTGTTACTAAACTTACTTTTTCTATTTCATCACCTAATTCTAGCATTTTTTTAGCTATTTCCATTTTTTCTTCCTTTTTCCCAATTTCTTTTCCAATTTCTTCACCTTGTTTTCTCGAATTTTGTATACCTATATTATAATTTAAAATCGCCATTTGCCTTGCCCTATATAATTCCCATTCTTTTGGATCCATACTCATTGTGTCTACTATCTCCACAGCTTTTTTTATTTTTTTATTCTTTTTTACAGCCATTTTGATTTTCTCCTCCTCTCCTAAAATAAGCCAAAGCCATTGATTTAATTCATTTTCTATACTAGGATTTTGTTTTTGAAACTTGGGTAGTTCAATTGTTATCATTTCCAATTTATCTGTTAATAATTCTTCTTCACGATTATATCCCATATCCACATACATTTCAGGTTTACTATTTTCAAATTTCATGTGTGCTATATTTAGAAAACTATTTCTTTTATAAAAATTAAACTTTAGTATACTTATAGTTATTAGTTTTCTTACTTGAGTATATTGTTCACCTTGTTTTAGTTGGTCATTAGACATAGCAACCAAATATCTTGTTTCTCTATCATCTATATTTCCTTCGTTTCCAACTTGCATTTCTACGTCAATTATAGTATCTTCGTTTACTGCGACTTTTAAATCTAAAGTTCCAGCTTTTACATCTGATAGGTCTGGTGACATTTCGGGATTTTTTATCTCTATACTTTTTATTTTAGTTCCTAGTATTGATTCCAATAGGCTTTGTAGTAAATCTTTATTTTCTTCTTTTGAAAATACCCTTTTAAATACTACATCTGAAGTTAATGGTAATTTTTTTAGCTCATTTTTTTGATTTGACTTTTCTATAATCATCATCTCCTATTCTAGCATATTTTTCAAATTTATGCAATAACTTTTTAGGATCTTTATATAATTAATACTTATACTTTTTAAGTGATAAATATAAATTTATCTTTTGTAATACCTCCTTTCTTTTTTTATTTTTTAAATCTGATTATTTTAATATAGTAGAATAAAAATAATTATGTATAAATCAAATTGCTTGTACTACTCTAAATATTTGAATTAATCTTTAAAAGTTGCAACATTGAACAAATTTGAGTCTGCAAAAATTCGCATATAGAATTAACAAATAGGAAAGCAAAAATTTCCTATTTGTTAAAAAGTTATTGCATAATAATATAATAACACAAAAAAATATCTTTTTCAATAGAAAACGCCTATTTTTCAGCACTTTTCATCGCATAATCTGACATTTTTCGACAATTCATTATTCCCTAAACTCTTCACTTAATTTTCCTATAGCCTTTGTTTCAATTCTTGAAACATAAGAACGTGAAATTCCCATACTTGATGCAATTTCATGTTGAGTTTTAGGCTTTTGTCCATTAAGTCCAAATCTTAGCTCTATAATAGTTCTTTCTCTATCTTTTAAAACTTCTTTCATTTTTTTATAAAGCTTTTTAACTTTCATTTTTAGGTCTACAACCTCTTCTATACTTCTTTCATCATTTTCCAAAACTTCTTCTAAAGTAACTACATTATCATCTTTGTCTTTTCCAATTGTGTCATTTAAATAAACCTCTGCATTTAACTTTTTTATAGATCTTAAATACATTAAAATTTCATTATCTATACATCTTGAAACATATGTAGAAAGTCTTGCACCTTTGTCTACGTCAAAACTTTTTATTCCTTTTATAAGCCCAATTGTTCCAATTGAAAGCAAATCATCTTGGTCAACATTTGTATTTGAATACTTTTTACAAACATGTGCAACTAATCTTAAGTTTCGCTCTATAAGCAGGTTTCTTGCTTCTTCATCTCCCTCTTTCATTTTTATTAGTGCTTCTTTTTCTTCTTCTGCTCTTAATGGTTCAGGAAAAAGTGTGCCTCCAGAAATATATCCTACTACAAAAATTGAGGTTTTTAAAAAACTCAAAAATCCTGCTAGGCAAATATTAGAAAACATAAAATCATGCACCTCCATATTTTCATAACATATTGTATGTTATAAAAATACAAAAGTGCATGACCATAAAAATATTATTTTCTATACTTTAAATGTTTACCTACTTAACACTAAACCCAATCGAATTCGAAATATGATAAATTCCTCCTACATTGCAAACAACATTCTCAAATTTATATTTTCCCGGATTTGTAACAACTAGTGGTAAATTAATCGTTTTGCATTTTTTAGTTTTATAAATTGTTATATAATTTATCATATTGTTTTGAATATAGTATTTATCATCTTCAGAAATATTTTTTTCTACTTTTGAAAGTCTTAAACTATTTGGAAGAGCAATTCTTACTTCTCCTTCATAGTTTCCGCTAAATTCTACTTTTAGGTTAACTGCGCTTCCAACTTGAGTCTTACCATTTAAACTAATTTTTATATCTTTAGCTATATTTTTATCAGCAATCTCTTCAAGCGAAGTTCTGTAGTAATATGAAACCATTAGATTTTGTGAATCTGTTTCAAAGCTTATACTTGCTAGTTCTTCGTTATTTATCAATAATTTTTGTATTTGAACTCCATTTACTTTAATTGTTTTTTGTTTTCCATTCATTTTTACCAAAACAGTTTCTTCATTTCCAATTTCTTCTGAGTTATTTTGGAAGAATGAAAGTATAGCAAATCTTAAATATTCATTTGCAGGAGAGTTTTTAATTAAGTTATCAATTTTTTGTACAGCTTCTTTTTTGTTTATAAATGTTTCTATTACTGCGATAATTGATTTATATTGTTTTGCTTCTTCACTGCTTAAAGAAATTGTGCCATATAGTTCTTTTGCATTTTTGTAATCTCCTAAAAATTCAAAACTTAATGTTACTAACAATTTATTGTAATTTGAAATTTCTTTTTCTTCTTTTAAATACATTAAATCTTGTAATACTGGTTCGTGTTTTGCTGCAAGCCATAAGTAATATTCAAAAATATTATCATTTTTGCCTAATTCTATAAAAGTACTATCTTTTGCATATTCTCTTGCATAATATGTTACCATTGCAGCTAAAACTATATCATCTTTTCCGCTTCTTAAATTTTTAAGTCCTATTCTATCCCCATTATATAATTCCATATTTAGTCTATTTATTGTATTAGTATCTGTTTCATAATATTTATTTTTAACATCTTGTATTTTGTTATATGCAATTTGTGTGTCTAATCTTTCTGTTACAGTGCTTTCTACAAAATCTATATATTTAACATATTTCTCCATATTTTTGTTGTATATTTCTAATACGATAGGATTTTTTGTAGGTTTAATTTCTGCATTTGAAGTTATATTCATTGTTGTTTTTGTTTTAACTTCTTGGCTAGATTTTGTTACACTAATTTTGTATTCTATTGCATCTGTCACAGTACCACTTTTTCCTCTTATAACAGCAGTATAAGTTCCTATAGGTAGCTTTCCAAAATTTGCAGTTACCAAACTATTTGTTTTTCCTTTTGCAGTCAATGTTTTGTTTAATTCTTTTAGAGTAAATTCATAATTAACATCAAAATTTGTATCTGCAATTGCAGTTGCATTTAATACCAAATCATCTTCAACCTTAATTCCTCTAGGTTCTACAGATTGAACAAAGAAGTCTAATTTTGAAGTGATTTTTTTAGTTCCAACTCCAACCTCTAAGTCTTTGTTTGCTGAATGAGCTGTTACTCTATATGTTGTAACATTGTCTGGTAATTTAAATTTAACTTTAGCTGTTCCATTATTATCTGTATTTATAGTTTCAAAATGAGCAGTATCGGCAAAGTTTCCTCTTGGCTCGCCATCTCCTCCTCCTGCTCCTCCACTAGTTGAAGTTATGTCATCATAAAAACTTGAATAAGTATATACTGCTATAGCTTTATCTGAATAAATTGTCTCTAGTATATTTGTGTTATCTTCTTCCAATTCAAACACAGCTTCATTTACAACACTAACATTTACATTAGATTTAACAGCTTTTCCGTTTTTGGTCGTTTTAATAGTTAATGCAACTTCTTCTCCAGGTTTATATGTTTCTTTATCAGAAGTTATCTCTACATCTACTTTTTTACTATCTTCGTCAATATCAAAATATCTGTCTGGCATTCTATAGAATTTTCCATCTACAAAATATGCTGATGTCATCTTTATTCCTGGAAAATCTTTGTCTGTAAATTCACGAGTAAAGTTATTATTCTCTAGTATTTCTGTCTCTGAAATATTTTCTTTAAAGAATATATTTAGCACTTTTCCTCTATTTTCTATGTCTTTTCTACTAGTACTTGTTGCTTCTTGAAGTTTAAATTCAATTTTTTTGCCTTTTGTAAATTTAGTAGGATACTCTAAATCAAAATCCCATAAATATCTATAAGTATAATAGTCATCATTACCAAAATCATTAGATATTTCATCTAATCTATCATAGCTTTCCTCGTTTTCAAATCCTGTACGATATCCAAATTGTTCTTTATTGTACCAATCTTTTGGTATTGGTATCATTTTTCTTGCTCTTCTTCCTTTTGTATCATTAAATATAAATTCTAAATCATATGAATAGCTTTGAATTTCTGTATCTTGTTTTTGCTTAATTCCGTTATAATCAATTTCAATCATGCCATTTGTAGATTTAATAGTTTCTAATTTTGTTTTATTTTCATCTTGGACACTATCATAATGTGGTTCCATTTGTTTTGTATACTCATTATATTCTTCACCATTTTGAACTTGTGTCGTAATTGTTTCTACTAAATAAACTTCTACATTTGTATCGTAGGTTCCATTGTAAAGCTCTTTTAAGTCATATTCAGTTTTTGCGTTTTTGCTTGTATCTAATTTATATATTGTTGCTTTATATTTTTGCTCTGTAGAATAATCTTCTTCCACATAAACATCTCTGGCTAACAGTCTTGTGTCTAAATGAGTTTCAGCATCTGTGTATTCTACATCATCTCCATTATATATGCTTACTCCTTGATATATAGAATCTGTATTTTCTGAATCCTCTCCTGTTAATGTAATTGTAAAATGTGCTATTCCATCTTCTCCTGTTTTTGCTCTATATGTCTTTTCTTCGTAAATTGCAACTACATTTTTGTTTGGAACTAGAAGGCCAGTAATGTGTTTTACCTTAACATCAAAGTTTATTTTGTCTCCTATAAATCCATAGTTTTTATTGCAGCTTACTTCATAAGTATAATTTTGAAGTTCATAATTTTTAATTGCAATACTTTTAAATCCTATTGAAGTCTCTTTATAATACAAATTCAAATAAATATTATCTGTATCTATATGATTTTTCAAATCAATTTTATATGTAAACGTTCCATCTAGTTGTAACGCGATTTTTTGTTTTTTTCCTTCATCTAGCTCAATATAAAATTCATCTTCTGGCTTTTCGTAGAAGAAGTCTTTTGGCACAAATCCCCAAATATTTATTGTATCTGTATTTTTGTATAATGGTCTATCTGTGTAAATATATGCCTTTGGATAATTCTCAAAACTATAGTTGTATAAACCAATTACAAGTTCATTACCAACTTTTGCATATTTAACCTTTTTTGAGCCATCTAAGACATTTTCAAATTTTGCGATACCTTGTTTATCTGTTTTTACAGATTTTCCGTTATATTCTACATTCATATTTGAAGCTAAATTATTATTTTGAGCAACCCATACTAAAACATCTCTTTCTGTTTCCATTGCATAAGCCGAAATATCTGTTATTTGAATAGGACAATGGAATAACTCTTTTCCTTTTGAAGATTTTATTTTCGCAACATAATATCCTTTCGCTAATGTTTGCTTAAATACTAAATTTTTCTGTGACTCGCTTATTTTTTTGCTTACTTCAAAATCTCCTTGCTTTATTGCTTTAGAATAATTTGCTGTATCTACATATTCTATAAAATCATCTATACTAGAAAATTTTGCAACTTCCACTTTTCCAAATTGCATATTTTCTTTACTTGTATAATAAGGAATTCTTATTATTTCATTTGATTTTCCAGTTATAATTTCATCTATTGAATTCTTTATACAGTATACTTCTCCATCATTTTGATCATCTATTGTAAATTCAAATTTATAGTCATCTTCTAAATTTTGATTTTCTGCTTTTATTTTTTTAGATATAACTACTGTGTATTCTTTTCCTTTTTCAAGTTTGTTACTTGGAGTAAATCTCCAAATTCTTCCAAGATGTTCCCATGTTCCTTTAACTGTTGGAGAAATTTTTACATATTTTTCCAAATCTTTTACTGTAGCATATGAAAATTCAATATCTATTATTGTCTGTGGTGTAACAGCTGTTCCTTTATTTTCTGGGTAAGTTGATGTAATACTAAATTTATTTGAAGTTTGATATGCCCAACTATCTTGAGTAATTTGATTTTTTACATATTGTAGTTTTAAAATTGTGTTATCTGGTATGTTTTGTTTAAATTTTAGCTTATATTCATTTTTGTTTAAAGTCTTTTCAATTGTATAATCTAATGCTGGCTCAACATAAATGCTTTTTTGAACAGTTTCTGTATTTACATTATCTCCTTCAACAAAAATTGTAAATTCAGAATCTTTTGCAACTACTCCTGATTCTAGTTTTGTTGGCTCAATTGCTTTTATACTTATAAGATTTGCAGTTTGTTCTTCACCAATTAAAGGAGTATTTTTCAAATTCATTCCCAGTGTAAACACAATTAATACAACTGCTGCCATTGATAGGACTTTGGCAAACCTGTTAAGATTTTTTAGTTTATCTTTTTTGTTTTCTGTTTTAAAATTAGCATTCTTTGGCATTTTTGAATAATTCTGATTAGATGCATTTTCTTGCTTTTCCACTTGGTTTGATTTAGCTTTTGGCATTTCATTTTTTATTGATTGTGCTTTTTGTTTTTCTTCTTCAATTTTTTGAATAATTTTTTGTTCAAATTCTTTTGATGGCTTAATTGTGCCATTTAATTTTTCTTTTATTATTTTATCTAATTCGTTGTTATCCATTTAAATTCCTCCTTTCTGCTTCTTCATTTTTTATAAGTATTTTTTCCAGATCTTTTCTTGCTTTTGAAAGTCTAGATTTTACAGTTCCTTCAGGTATGTTTAAAATCTCTGCAACTTCTTTTACACTGAAGTCTTCAAAATAATAAAGCATAACAGTCTCTTTTAAATCTTTGCTTAAATTATTTAATAGGTCTCGTGCATCTTGTTCTTCTAGCCTATCTTTTTCGGTATATTGCAAATTATCTAAACTTTTTGGAGCGCAGTTTTCAAGATATATAACTTTTTGATTTTGGTTATATATTTTGTAACACTCATTAATTAAAATTCTTGTAAGCCAAGTTTTAAAAAATTCTTCTTTTTTTAAGCTTGCAATTTTTTCAAATACAATTATTGTTGTATTTGAAATTGCATCATAAATCTCATCTTCATTCTTCAAAATTCCAAAAGCAACTCTATACATTGCTTGCACATTTTCTTGAATGATATTTCCGATTTCATTTACATCTCCTTCTTTAGCTCTTTTTACTTGTTCAATGTTCATTTATTTATCACATCTCCTTTTGTATAAATTTTTAACCTAACAAAATGTGCTGTTACAATTGGTATTGCTATTAACAATAATATATTAACTGCTAATTGTAACAATGTGCTTTTATACTGTTTAGATAATTTTTCTTTTCCTTAGGTTCATTTTTTTTAAATTTTGTGCATAAATTACACATTTGTTGTAGTCACTTTCTTATTAATTAAAATTATATATTTTTTGATATAAAAAATCAATAAATTAATCATTAATTTTACAACTTAATTTAATTCGAAATATACACTGAAAATTTCTGCATATTAGGCTTTGTATAACATTGAAGGATAGCTTTTCTATTATATAAAAATTTAACCAATAAAACTCAATTTTTAAAACAAACTTCATTGCTTTAGCTTGGAATAAATAATTTTTTTATAATTTCATGATAACGACCTCAAAAAGTAAATAAAAGATATGAAGTATTGTTTAAATTTATAGATAATACAACCCAGCAGACACAATAAAAAGTTCTAATCAAAAAATATACTAAAAACTCATTTTTATTGCTTAAAATATATTATCGCTTAATCTAAGCGCACACATATTTTTTTGAGTCTTATCATGAAAGTTTCTGAAATGTATAAATTAATAATTTGATTTATGTTTCATATATTTAAATAAATGATTTTATTTAAATATATAGGAGTGATTTGTTTGCATTTTTTATCATATGTTATTAAAGGAGTAGCTATAGGAGCAGGTGCAATTTTACCTGGAATAAGTAGTGGTGTATTATGTGTGGTTTTTGGAATCTATGAAACTTTACTTAACTGTGTATTAAATTTTTTTAAAAACATAAAATACAATTTTAAATTTCTTTTTCCTATAGTTTTAGGTGCTTTTATTGGAGTTGTTTTGTTTGGAAATATTTTAAAATACGTTTTTTATGCCTATCCCATTCAAACAAAATCTATTTTTATTGGACTTATAATTGGTAGTATTCCAGAATTACTAAAAAAAGCTAACTTAAGTGAAAAAAATAATTATAATCAGAACAACAAAACCCACTATAACTCAAAATCGCATTTTAATTCTAATAGCAAATATAGTTTTAACTTACACTATTTGTTCTTTTTAATTTTCTCCTTTGTTATAGGGATTTTGTTGGTGTATTTGGAAGAAAAATATCATTTTTCTAATGGGAATAATCACTTTAGTTTTATATATTTATTATTTTCCGGCTTCTTCATGTCTGCTGGAGTTATAATTCCAGGAGTCAGTAGCACATTGATACTTATGCTTTTGGGTGTATATGATGCTTATCTTCTTTCCGTTTCTTCTTTGTATATACCTTTCTTATTTCCTCTGGCAATTGGGCTCATTATAGGTTCTATATGTTGTATGAAATTAGTTAAATATTTATTAGATAAATTTCATGCACAGACATTTTTTAGTATAATCGGATTTACAATAGGTTCAGTTTTTGTACTTTTGCCAAAAATCTCATCTTTAAATGAAGCAATTTTAAGCATTCTCTGTATTATTTTAGGTGTTTTTATTGTGTGTTTTCCGCTTAGTGAAAAGACTTAGCTTATTGTTGCTATCATGTTCAATAGCCAAAAAGTTTACAGTTAAAAATAAAATAATTTACATAACTATTGCCAATTTTGGAAATTCATGATATAATATAATAGAATTTAAAAGAACATAAGCACAAAAATAAATACATACTTGTTTTTTATCTGATTTTGTGTCTTAAAGAAAGGAAGAAAAAAATGCACATATTTTTATTAATATTATTAGTTATTGTTATAATTTTATTAATTTCATCAATTAAAGTAGTAAAACAATCAGAAGTATACATTATAGAAAGACTTGGTAAATTCCATAAAGCTGCAGATGCAGGTCTAACAATAATTATACCATTTGTAGACAGAGTTAGTTCTATAGTTTTGCTAAAAGAACAAACAATGGATATTCCACCACAAGGTGTTATTACAAAGGATAATGTTACAATTAATATAGATATAGTTGTATTTTATCAAATTACAGATCCAGTAAAAGCTGTTTATGAAATCCAAAACTTAAAAAAAGGTGTAGAATACTTAGCGATTACATCTATCCGTGATATTGTAGGTAAAATGGATTTAGATGAAACATTTAGTTCTCGTGATTCTATCAACTACCAATTATGTACAATGCTTGGAGATGCAACAGATAAATGGGGTTGTAGAGTAAACAGAGTTGAAGTTCAAAATATTAACCCACCTGAAGATATTAGAGACGCAATGGAAAAGCAAATGAACGCGGAACGTAATAAAAGAGCATTAATTCTAGAAGCTGAAGCTAAAAAGCAATCAGATATTACAGTTGCTCAAGGTAAAAAAGAAGCTGCAATCTTAGAAGCTGAAGCAGATAGTGAAGCTAAAGTTAGACGCGCAGCAGGTGAAGCTAGAGCGATAAGAGAAGTTGCAGAAGCTAAAGCTAAAGAAATTGAAATGGTTTATAATGCTATGATGAAGTCTAAGCCTGATGATAAATTAGTTCAACTTAAATCTTTAGAAGCTCTTAAAGATATTGCAAATGGAGAATCAAATAAAGTATTTATTCCATTTGAGGCAACATCAGCTTTAGGCGCTTTAGGCACAGTAAAAGAAATTTTAAAAGATGAAAATGGAAAGAAAAAAGAGAAAATAAATAAATAACCAATAATACTTCACTTCAAAAAAATATAATTTAAAAAAAGTAGTCTTGTTATAATTGCAAGGCTACTTTTTCTTTACATTATTTTTTAAAAAAACTAATTAATCCATCGAAATTCATCGAAGTTTTTTCTCCTGTTTTTATATCTTCAATTTCTAATGTCTCTCCTTCCATTTTATCTCCTAACACAAGAACATAAGGAGTTCCAAGCACTTTAGCATCTTTTATTTTTGCTCCAATTGATAAATTTTCTCTATCATCTAAAATTGAGTCAATTCCATTTTCTTTAAGAGTAGTATAGATTTTTTCTGCAAGTTCCACTTTTTGTACATCTTCTATTTTAGGTATTATTTGTAACTTATATGGAGCTATATTTTTTGGAAGTGCAAATCCACATGGTTTTCCATTTTTGTCGTTTATAACACATGCTTCATATAGTGTTGCAACTGTTCTACTTACTCCTATTCCATAACATCCCATATAATATAGGCTTTGTTTTCCTTCTTGATTTATATATGTACCATTCATCATTTCTGAGTATTTTAGTCCGATTTGAAAGATATGACCTAACTCGATTGTTCTTACTTCTTCTAGTTTTGAGATATCTGTTATTCTATATTCTTTTTCAAGATATTCTTTATAGTCTTCTCTTTCTAGTATTTCTGTGTTAAGTCCTATTCCTGTATTTTGATCAACTAAAATTTTGTCTTCTCCCATTGGAGATTTAAACATAAATTCTTCTGATTTTTTTCCTCCAATTGCACCATTATCAGCAGCTATTGGCATTACATTTAATCCTAATTGTTCGAAAATTTCTAAAAATGCTTTTCTTAAATTATTGTAAGATTTAACCATTCCTTCTTCGTCTTTATCAAAACTATATGCATCAAGCATTGGGAAGCATTTACCTCTTAATAAATATCCTCTTGTTCTTATTTCATTTCTATATTTTTCACCTATTTGATAAAATGTTGCAGGTAGCGTTTTATAAGTTTTTAATTTTTCTCTTGCAAATTCAAGCATAGCTTCTTCAGCTGTTGGTGCTAAACAGAAACTGCCTTTATTTGAGTCTACTGTAAGCATTGTTCCATCATTTACATATCCATCATATCTTCCTGAATCTTTCCACATTTTGTCTGGTTGTAATGTTGGAAGTGACACTTCTATACAATCATATTTGTTTAATGTTTTTACTATTATTTCTTCTAATCTTCTTTTTACTAATAATGGAATATTGTTGTATGCGAATATTCCTGCTCCAAATTGTACTAATTGACCTGATTGCAATAAAATACTTTGTCCTGGATACATTTCATCTATATTGTTTAATTTTATAGTTCCTAATCCTGTTTTTGATAATTTCATTTTAATTCCTTCTTTCTTTTTTTGCGCAAAGCAACTCTATAGTTGGTATATTTAAAACTTATAGTTTTTATATATATTTCCAAATTTTTTACATACTTCAAAAAATTTAATATACTTCATATTATCGCTTTGATGTACACTATTTTATCACAAATATGCTGTAAAAGTCAATAATTTCGCAATTTTAAAATAAACTTTATTCTATTTAAGCTTCCATTAATTACAAAATTCATTATTCATTTAGCTAGCTTTTTTGTTTCTTAGTTCTGTTGCATATTTAATTGTTGCATCATTTATCTCTCCTGAAGAAATTCTTGCTATTTCGTTTATAACCTCATTTTCGTTTAATAATTTGATATTTGTACTTGTTCTTTCGTTTTGTATATGCTTGCTTATGAAGTAATTGTAGTCTGCAATTGCTGCAATATTTGGCAAATGTGATATACATAATACTTGATGTTTTTTAGCAATTTTGCTTAACTTTTCTGCCACTTTGTTTGCTGCTTTTCCGCTAATTCCTGTATCTATTTCGTCAAATACTAAAATTGGCATTTTGTCTGTATTTGCTAAAACTGTTTTTATTGCAAGCATTACTCTTGACATCTCCCCTCCTGATGCTATTTTTGAAAGTTCCTTTTCATCTTCTCCAAGATTAGTCGAAATATATATTTCAATTTCATCTTTTCCTGTAGAATAAAATACATCTTCTATATAATCTACATGTATATTTATTTCTGCATTTTTCATCTCTAAATCTTTTAGGTTACTATTAATTTCAAAAGATAATTCTTTGGCTTTTTCCTCTCTTATTTTGTGCATTTGCTTAGCTATTTGAGTCATTTTTTCTTTAATTTGCTTTTTCTCTTTTTTTAGTCCTGTGTTTCTTTCTTCTAAATTTTCTATTTTATCTATTTCATGTTTTATTTCTTCATTATATTGCAAAATTTCTGTAATAGAATTTCCATATTTTCTTTTTAAATCATATATTAAATCTAATCTTTCTTCTACTTCACTTCTTTCTCGTTCGTCAAAATATGTGTCTTCTCTATAACTTGATATGTCTTTTGAAATCTCTTGTAATTCATAATATACACTTTTTAAACCACTTACTGTCTGCTCATATTTTTTGTCTATTTGCTCTATTTTTTCCAATGCCCTAATACTTGTACTTAATAAGTCGATTGTGTTTTCTCCAATTGCCATATCAGCTTCATTCAATGATTGAGAGATTTTTTCTGAATTCATTATAATCTTTCTTTTTTCTTCTAACTCATCTTCTTCCGATTCTTTTAAATTTGCAACTTCTATTTCATTTATTTGATATTTAAGTAAATCTATTTTTCTTTGTCTTTCTTTGTCATCTCCATAATTTTCTTTAAGTTCTTTGTTTATTTCATTATATCTTGTATAATAATTTAAATATTCATATTTTAATTGTTCGATTTTAGTACCAATAAAACCATCTAAGTACTTTTGATGCTCTTTTATGTCTAATAAATTTTGATTATCATTTTGACCATGTATTTCTATAAATTTACTCATAAAGTCTTTTAGTTCATTTACAGTTACCATTCTTCCATTTATTTTGCACATATTTCGCCCATTTATATTTATCTCTCTTGAAATAATAATATTTCCATCTATAGCATATTCGCTTTCAGGCTCATACATACATAGTTCTACATAAGAATTTGTTTCTCCTTTTCTTATCATTTCTTTTGAAAATCTTCCTCCTGAAATTATACCTAATGAACCTAAAATTAAAGTTTTTCCTGCTCCTGTCTCTCCTGTAAGTACATTTAAACCGTTATTAAAATCTATTTCAACATTTTCTATTATTCCTATATTTTTAATATGTAATTTTGTAATCATAATATGCCTCCATCTTTTTTAATAAAAATACCAAACAAAGCAACACAAAACTCTGTTTGGTATTATTATACATCATTTTTATTTTTTGTCAATAGTTTTTCGAACATTTTTTTGTACTTTTTTCACACATATTTATCTATCTTAATCACAAATCTACCCTTTCTAGTATTTCCAGCTATTTCTTTAAACTCAAATCTTCCTTTACCACGAATTGTTATAATATCTCCAACTTTTACTTCTTTAGAAGCTTTTGTTTCGACTTGATGGTTTAAAAATACTCTTTCCTGTTTTAATATATCTTGCGCTTTACTTCTTGATGTTTTAGCTAGTGTGCTTACAATATTGTCTAATCTTATAGAAGCTACAATTGCTGATATTTCGACTTTGCTTACTTCTACATCTTTTATTTCTGAAATACTTTGCAAAGTAATCTCTGCACTTTTAAATCTAGTAAGCTGCGAAAGGTTTTGTAGTAAAAATTCTACAACTTCTGCTTTTGCTATTATATCTGCTCCTGTTCTTTCAACTAATATATCTCCAATTTTTTCTCTTTCAATTCCTACTTTTATACATGAACCCAAATAATTTCTGTGATCATATTGGCCTTCTAATTCAGATGGAAGTTTAATTCTAATTATAGATATGATTTTTTCATCATTTTTTCTAGACATTTCTTCTGTTAATTTTTCTGGATAAATTACAAGTACTTTACGCTCGGAATTCTCTTTGCCACCAAAAAAATAGTACTTTTTGTAATCAACTTTTTTTAATAATTTTATTGCCATTTCTTGTTCATTTAAATTCAAAAAATCTGTATATTGAATTTTATTTTTTGTTTTTGTAAATTCTAACTTGTCTAATATCTTTGCAGCTAGAAGTCTCTCCTCTTGATTTTTATATTCGTCTAATATCTCTGTTTTGTTCATTTTCTTTCCTTTCTTTTTAAAGAGTTATGCTAAATCTTATACACCTTATTGCTATCGTATTAATCTATCTAATTGCAAAATTAATGCATAAAAACCTCACTGCTAACTAGTGAGGTTTTTCTTTTAAGCTGTTTCTCTATTTAGTGTTGGTCTTGCTTTTCTGATATTTGTTGTATTATCTGTTTTTTGAGCTCTTGATTCATCAATAACAACCTCTGGTTCAGTTCCATTAACTACTGTATCTCTTGTAACTATACATTTTGCAATTTTAGGATTTGATGGAATCTCGAACATTATATCTGTCATTATTTCTTCTATTATAGATCTTAATCCTCTTGCTCCAGTCTTTCTTTCTATTGCTTTATCTACTATTGCAGATATTGCTTCATCTTCAAATACAAGTTCTACATTGTCTATTTCAAATAACTTTTTATATTGTTTTACTAAAGAGTTTTTAGGTTCAACCAAAATTTTTCTAAAGGCTTCTTTGTCTAGCTCTTTTAAGGTTGCAATTACAGGAAGTCTTCCTATAAATTCTGGAATAAGTCCAAATTTTAATAAATCTTGTGGTAATAATTCTTCAAATACTTTGTATTTGCTTACTTCTTTTTCACTTTCTATTTTTGAACCAAATCCTATTGATTTCTTTCCTGTTCTGTCTTTTATAATGTTTTCTAATCCTTCAAAAGCTCCGCCACAAATAAATAAAATATTTGATGTATCTATTTGTAGCATTTCCTGATGTGGATGTTTTCTTCCTCCTTGTGGTGGTACTGATGCAACTGTTCCTTCTATTATTTTTAGAAGTGCTTGTTGAACACCTTCTCCACTGACATCTCTTGTAATTGATGGATTTTCTGATTTTCTTGTAATTTTGTCAATCTCATCTATATATACAATTCCACGTTCAGCCCTTGCAATATCTCCATCTGCAGCTTGGATTAATTTTAGAAGAATATTTTCAACATCTTCTCCTACATATCCTGCTTCTGTTAAAGTTGTAGCATCTGCTATTGCAAATGGAACTTGTAATATTTTAGCTAATGTACTTGCAAGTAATGTTTTTCCACATCCTGTAGGTCCTAAAAGTAATATATTACTTTTTTGAATTTCTACATCATCATTTTTTTTCATTACATCTTCATTAAATATTCTTTTATAATGGTTATACACTGCTACTGCTAAAATCTTTTTAGCTTCTTCTTGACCTATTACATAATCATCTAATATTGCTTTTATTTCTTTTGGGCTAATTATTCTTTCGCTGTCATCTTCTATATATTCATCATCTATATCATTTAATAATTCATTTTCTATTATTCCATTGCATAGGTTTACACATTCATCACAAATGTATACTCCTGGTCCTGCAATTATTTTTTTTACTTTTTCTTGTGGCAATCCACAAAATGAACATCTTATGTTTTTAGGCTCGTTATTTGGCATAATTTCCTCCTTATTTTCTTTTGGTTAAAATTTCATCTATAAGTCCATACTCTAAAGCTTCTTCAGCTGTCATATAATGGTCTCTTTCTGTATCTTGCATTATTTGCTCTAGTGGTTTTCCTGTTCTATCACTTAAAATTTTGTTTAATCTTTCTCTAGTTTTTATCATATTTTCTGCATGAATTTTTATATCTGTAGTTTGACCTGTAATTCCATGTCCTCCGATTAATGGTTGATGTATTAAAATCTCTGCATTTGGAGTTGCATATCTTTTTCCTTTTTCTCCATTTGCAAGTAATACTGCTCCAAAACTAGCAGCTAGACCAATACAAGTTGTAGATACAGGACATTTGATATAATTCATTGTGTCAACTATTGCTAAACCATCTGTTACACTCCCTCCAGGTGAGTTTATGTAAAGATTTATTTCTTTATCTGGGTCTTCTGACTCTAAGAATAAAAGTTGTGCAACTACAAGACTTGCTGTTGTAGCGTTTACATCTTCTCCTAAAAATATAATTCTGTCTTTTAATAATCTTGAGAAAATATCGTAAGATCTTTCTCCTTTGCTTGTTTGTTCAATTACATAAGGTACTAAGCTATTGTTTATCATTTTTATTTCCTCCTTTAAATTAATGAAAAACTTCGTCCTGCGTCGTTAAAATTGTTTAAAAACGCAGTCACGTACACAAAGTACGCTCCTTTGCCTTTTTTAACAATTTTGCCTAGCATTACTCGTTTTTGATTAATTTCCTTAATTTTGATTTTTTAACTTCTCGTTTTTGATTGACTTCATAAAATTTATTTTTTTTCGCTTTTGATTAATTCTTTAAATTTTAAACTCCTTGTTTTTGAAAAGCTTCTATAATTTTGATTATTTAAAATCAAAAAGGGTTCAAAAAATTTTTATTAAATTTTCTAAACCCCCTTTTTACTTTTTATTATTACTATATAGTATATAAATTTTATATTAAAACTTATTTGTTTTTCTTTGCAACTTCTTTTGCATTTTCTACTAAAAAGTTTATAGCTTTTTCGTTTTCAATTCCTTGTTTTAAGTATTCTTTAATACTATCATTTTTCTCTAATTCTTCAGCTGTTTTTCCGTAATTTTTAGCCATTTCTTCTAATTTTTCTTTTACATCTGCATCTGTTGCTTCTATTTTTTCAGCTTTAACTATAGCTTCTAAAGCAAGTCTTGATTTAATAGCTTCAATTGCTTGAGGTTCATATTCTTTTCTGAATTCTTCTTCAGTTTTGTTAAGCATTTTTAAATATTGCTCTAATTTAAGTCCTTGATATGACATTCTTTGTTCCATATCTTTAACCATATTGTCTACTTCTACTTCTATCATTCCTGAAGGAATTTCTACTTTCATGTTTTCTGTAACAGCTTTAATTACAGCATCTTCTTTTTCATATTTAGTTTTTTGCTCATTTTCTTTTTCAAGTCTTTCTTTAATGCTGTCTTTTAGCTCTTTTAAAGTATCGAATTCACTAACATCTTTTGCAAATTCGTCATCAAGTTCTGGTAATTCTTTCTTCTTTATTTCATGAACTTTTACTTTAAATGTTGCATCTTTTCCTGCTAAATCTTTTGAAAAATATTCATCAGGGAATTTTACGTTGATGTCTTTTTCTTCATCAATCTTCATTCCAATAACTTGATCTTCAAATCCTGGGATGAATGAACCACTTCCTATTTCTAGGCTATAATTTTCAGCTTTTCCACCTTCAAATGCCTTACCATCTACAAATCCTTCAAAATCTATTACTGCAATATTTCCATTTTCTACAGGTGTTTCTACACTTATAACTCTAGAATTCTTTTCTTGCATTTGTTTTAGGTTGTTTTCGATGTCACTTTCCTCTACATTATACTCTATTTTTTCAATTTCTATACCTTTATATTTTCCAAGCTCTACTTCAGGCCTTGTTGCAACTACAGCTGTGAAAACTAAGTCTTGTCCTTTTTCCATTGTAACAATATCAACTTGAGGTTTTCCTACAACTTCTATTTTGCTTTCTTCTATGGCATTTTCATATTCTTCCCCTGCTATTTCGTTAAATGCGTCTTCATAAAATATTTCTTTTCCATAATATTTTTCTACTATAGCTTGTGGTGCCTTACCTTTTCTAAATCCTGGTATATTAAAATATTTTGCATTTTTGAAATATACTTTTTTAATAGCATTTTCAAATTTCTCTGCTTCTACTGTTATTTCTAATTTAACTTCATTTGCGTTTTCTGTTTTTTCTACTTTACAACTCATTTAAAATCTTCCTTTCTTTTTTGCCTTACATTTATGTATTGCTTTTATAAAAATATGCATATAACTTGGGCGCAACTTCCATTATTATATCACATTTTTGGAAAAATGCAACAAATTTTCAAATATTTTTCAAAAATTACTTGTATTTTTAGTAATTTTATGATAAACTATTAAATAGTCAGTTAAATTTTTTAAATTTAGGAGGTGCAATTAATTATGGCAAAATGCGCAATATGTCAAAAAGAACCTGTTTATGGAAACAAACTTAGTATTACACGTTCACATATAAGTAAAAGAACAACTCGTACTTGGAAGCCAAACTTAAGAAGTGTTAAGGCAGAAGTTGATGGAGAAGTAAAAAGAATCAAAGTTTGTGCTAAATGCTTAAAGAATGGAAAAGTAAAAAGAGTATCTTAATTAAAACGTTTTAAAAAAGAGCTTTGTAAATAAGCTCTCTTTTTTTGTATTTGAGGTTTCTCTTTTCCTCCGTCCCCAAAAGGGACCTCAAAAAGAACCTTACTCTTTTATCCCAAAAATAAATTTTACTATCCCTCTAAGTGCTTTAGGAACTTTTTTTACAACTATAGTCATATATGTACCTCCCTTTCTAACAAACAAGCCATGCAAGCCCAACAGCAGTAATTGCTAATCCTATTATAAAAAGCCAGCCAGCGATTGGAAGTAACAATACAAGTAAAATTCCAAGTCCTAAACCTATAAAACATACGCCTATTGTCTTTTTGAGTGCATTAAAAAACATAACATTACCTCCAATATTTTTATATAATAGAAAAGTCATACTTTCCTATTTGTTTTGATATATTATATTAGAGATTGTCGTTTTATGTTACCCTATTTTCATAGTACATAAGAAATTATTATTTTATACCTCATACACATACATACAATTACAAATTAGCGTTTTTATTCTATCCTCTTATACTTGCCAAATATGATTTTCCAAAAAGTTTTATCATTTCTGTCATATTCTTTTTATCATCTTCTGATAGTTCTTTGTAGCCTTCAAATAATTTTGGCATATTCGTTTTCCACCCCACTGAAATTTCAGAAAATTTTGAAGCTGAAGTTGAATTAAAAATATCAAATATGGCATCAAAAAATAGCCTTCTTTGTTCTACCGTTGTATTTTTTAGCCATTTTTTCATTGTTTCATTAATTACTTCACTAGATTTTGTTGTTTCTTTTAATTTAATCATTTGTTTTCCAAGAACTTGCCATGAATATATATCATGTTGATATATTCCTTTTTGAACACTTTGTACTACTTCGTATCCCTCTCCATGTTCCATAATTCTGCCTATTACAGAACTTTGTGGTATATATGTATACACCTTGTCCAATATTTCTTTGTTTTCTATATTTTTTATAAATTCTGTGTCAAATCCTGGTCCATCATAATTTACTACTTTAACTATTCTTTCTTGAATGTTTTTAGGTTCAGTTACTGCAGCATATATAGCAACATTTCCACCTTTTGAATGTCCACCTAAAATCATTTTTTTATTTTTATATTTATTTGCGATTTTTTCTAAATACTCTTTTGCTGTAATTTGAGATGCCACATTTTTCATAAAAGCCATATTAAAATCTTCTTTCCACCCTAAAATTGTGCCATCTGTTCCTTCAAAAGATAAATACATTAGCTTTTTTGAAATATGAATTGTTATTGCAGCAAATTGCCTTTCCGCTTCTATATCATTATTTTTTTCATAATCTGTTAAAACCAAGTCTTTAAATCTTCTACTTTTTCCAAGTTTTGTTATTAGCTCTTTATCTCCGTTATAGTTAAATTCTTCATTTTCAAAATCTTTCATTTTGTTTGAAACACTTTCTATTGTTTCTTCATCTTCTAATTTAATTTTATCAAATAACAAATATGAAATTCTTGCGAAAATCATATTGTCTATTTCGTTTATTCCAAATTCATCATTTATTGGAATATCTCCTCTCCAATCTAAATAATCATTTATATTTGCCATGTTTCTAATCATTTCCTTTCATTTTAAAAATTCAATTACTTTTTTGCATCTCTTTTATAATAAAAGTATTATATCATTCTCTGTTATCTTTTTCAAGTTCAATAAATCATACTTTTTCACTATATTTTACACTTTTTACATGTTCGACAGCTTTCGACAGAACCAATCGTACGTATGGATAAAGCTATTATAGACTTGTTCTTTTAATAGCTTAAGTTTAAAAAGAGGTTGTGCTGCAACACAACCTCTTTTCGCATTCTCTTGATACTTATGCTAAGGATCTTTATTTCTTTTTTACTTCATATCTAGCTTTTATTTTATCAATTTTTCATGCAACTTTTGCAAAATATCATTAGAGATTATCTCTTTAAACATAATCGAAATCTTAGATTCAGCAACTTCCATACTCAAAACCTCAGCTTTTTCTTTGTCTAAAATATTCATAACATTTTTTAAAACTGAGTTATTACTCATTATTCCATTGCCTATTATAGAAATTCTAGTGATGTCTTTGTATGTGCAATCTAAGTTCTGCAACTCTGTTTCTAATAGATTTGTAAATTTGCTAAACTTATCTTTTGAAATAGTAAAAGATATGTCTAAATTTTTGTCACTATTATTTATTAAATTTTTAACACCTATTTCATTTACAACAAATTTATTATAAATACTATTAAAATCTTGCATGCTATAGTGTTTTGAAATTCCATGAACATATATTAATTTATCATTTTTTACTATATTTTTTATCAAAATTCCTTCTATAGGTTTATTGTTTATTTCTGTTCCATTTCCTTCTTTAAATGTAGATTTTGCAACTATTGGAACACCGAATTTTTCACCTACTTCTACACACCTGTTGTGTAAAACTTTTGCTCCTTCATCTGCAATGTCTAACATTTCTTGATATGAAAGAGAATCTATCTTTTTTGCTATTGTTACTTGATTTGGATCTGTTGTGTAAACACCATCAACATCTGAAAAAATATAGCAATGGTCAGCTTTTATTTTTGCAGCAATTGCAACAGCTGTTGTGTCTGAACCTCCACGACCTAAAGTTGTAATATCTCCCTTTTCATTTATTCCTTGAAAACCTGCAACTATAACTACTTTGCCTTGGCCCAGTTCTTGTTTAATTCTTGTGGTATCTATGTCTTCAATTATTGCATCTTGATTTGTGTTATTTGTTTTTATTCCTGCTTGCCAACCTGTTAAAGAAATTGTAGGTACATTGTCTCTATTTAACAAAATACTTAGTTTTGCCATAGATACTTGTTCTCCTGTACTTAAAAGCACATCCATTTCTCTCTCATTTGGCATATTTGAAAGCGTTGCCGCTTCTCTTATAAGATTATCTGTTGTTTTTCCTTGTGCAGAAACTACTGCAACAACTCTTTTGTTATTATTATAAAACTCTTTTATTTTATCAGCTACTAAATTTAATTTTATATTATCTGCAACTGAACTACCTCCAAATTTTAATACTACTGTGTCCATTTTTGGCACCTTCTTTTTTAATTTCAAAGGATTATTTAATTATAAATATTCCTATTTTATTATATTTATATTTTTTTTATATGTTAAAATATATTATTAATTAGGTTTTAGTATATATTTTTAATTAATGCGCGTAAGCGACCAAACGAGCATTGCGAGTGCGAATTTGAGCAACTTACAGACTAATAGTTATGTATTTTGGAAGTTGTGACACACAAGCATTAAGAAAAATATATACTAAAACCATTATAACACATATAAAATGCTTTAAATATTACTCTTCAAATAAGCCTCAATAAACCCATCAATCTCGCCATTCATTACAGCTTCGATATTTCCTGTTTCAAAATTTGTTCTGTGATCTTTTACCATTGTATATGGGCAAAAAACATAAGAACGGATTTGGCTTCCCCAAGCTATATCCCTTTGAACACCTTTTAGTTCTTCTATTGTTTCTTTGTTTTCTCTTTCTTTTAAGTCTAGCAATTTCGATTTTAACATTTGCATTGCATATTCTCTGTTTTGAACCTGTGAACGCTGTGTCTGACAAGCTGTTATTATTCCTGTTGGAATATGTGTAAGCCTTACTGCAGAAGATGTTTTGTTTATGTGTTGTCCTCCTGCCCCTGAAGCTCTATAAACATCCATTTTTATATCATCAGGATTTATATATAAATCTACATCATCTTCAATTTCTGGTATAACTTCTAAAGAAGCAAATGAGGTGTGTCTTCTTCCTCCACTATCAAAAGGCGAAATTCTAACTAATCTATGTACTCCCATTTCTCCTTTTAAATAGCCATAAGCATTTTCACCATTAACCTCAAATGTTACACTTTTTATTCCTGCTTCATCTCCTTCTAGGTAGTCAAGCTCTTTTACTTCATATCCATTTTTTGTTGCCCATCTTGAATACATTCTATAAAGCATTTCTGCCCAATCTTGAGATTCTGTTCCTCCTGCTCCTGGATGAAGAGTAAGTATTGCGTTGTTTGAGTCATATTTACCTGATAATAAAGTTTGCAATTCATAATTTTCTATTTCTTTTTGTATTTTTTGTGTATTTGAAATAATTTCGCTTTCTAAAGATTCATCTTTTTCTACCTCTGCTAGTTCTATAAACTCTTTTATATTTTCTATTTCTCTTGAAAGCTCTCTATATTTTATAACTTTTCCTTTTCTATGTTTTATTTCTGCTAAAACTTTATTGCTATTTTTTTGGTCATTCCAAAATCCATCTTGCATAGTTTTCTCTTCTAACTCTTTTAGCTCTGTTTCAAGTTTAGTAATGTCAAAGTGAATCACCTAAACTTTTTAATTTTTCTTCGTTTTCGTATAAAACTTTTTTTATCTCTTCAAAATCCATAATTTTTTCACTTCCTTTTTGATATTGCTATTATATCACAAATCTTTAGAAAATCAAGCTAAACATTTTTTAATTGTAACTATTTTAAAATTTCATCCCAAAATTAACTTTATTACCTCAAATTTTTTTATATAGTGAATTTCTATACATCTTCTTTTATATAAAAGAAAAATAATACTTGATATTATGCAAAAAGAAGCAACTTTATGAAAATCTATTCATATGTTGCTTCTTAAAACTTACTTATATAAATACTTTTGTGGATTTATAGCTATACCTTTTATTCTAATTTCTAAATGTAAATGAGGTCCTGTCGAATTTCCTGTTGTTCCTACTGCTGCAATTACATCTCCTGATTTAATCTTGTCTCCAACTTTTGCATAAATCTTGCTACAGTGTGCATACCATGTTTCAACACCATTTCCATGATCTACTTTGACTAAATTTCCATAAGGTCCATTATTTTGTGCAAATACTACTGTTCCTTTTGCTACAACTTTAATATCTGTTCCCTCTGAACATGCAATATCTAAACCGGTGTGTGCTCCTGATCTTATAGAACTTGAAACTCCAAACCTTGAAGAAATTCTTCCTGAAACTGGAAGTACAGATACATTTATTCCTTCAATAACAGCTATTGCTTCTTTAGCCTCTTTTTCATCTAAAAGATGCTCAACTTCTTTTTCTACAGATTTTTCTGCGACTTCAATTTTGTCTGTTTTAACCTCATCTAATTTTTGAGTATATTTTTCATTTACAACAATGTCTAATTTAATGCCATCTTTTTTATGTTCTTTCTTTATTTTTGTTACAACTTCTTCAGCCTCTTCTATTGTATCTACATAGGCTTTGTTCTTTCCATTCACATTTACAGCATAAAATTTATATGTTATAACTTTATCTTCATCTAACTTGGCTATAATTTCGTCTTCGTTTGTATCTTGAGTTCTTTGTACTAATTTAATTTCATATTGTGGTTCACTTGCAAGTGAAATATTGTCCACATTTTTTACTTCTTTATTAATAATTTGTCCATCTATTAGTGCTTTAAATGCAGATTCATTTTTTATATATCCTAAAGTCTTATCTGCAATTTTTACTTCATATACTGGTTTATATTTTATTCCTATTATCGCGATTATTAATATAAAACCTAATATCATTATCTTTAAAACTCTTGCTATTTCTTTTGTATCTGTTTTAAATTTTGATTTTAGTTTTAAAATATTATACACTCTCCTTTTATTACTATTTTTACACGCGACATCAACTATTATACCACATATTTAAAAAAAATGCAAATTTTGTTCTTTTTTTCGAGTTTATACATAGATTTTAACAAGTAATTTTTTATTGAAGGGAATGAAATATTTTATGTTTATTTATAATTTAAAACTAGACAAAAATACTATTACAAGGGCTTTTATTGCCATATCTATGATAATAATTTGCTTAATACTTATGTATAGTGTATATATAATATTCTTCAAATCAACTTCTACTTGTGATTCCACCCAAAACGAAATTATAGATCTGAATGAATCAAATTATACAAATGTTTTAAAATCTGCAAATGAGAATATCGATTCTTATATTGGCAAAAAAATACGTGTTACAGGTTATGTTTACAGGCTTATTGATTTTAATGAAAGTCAATTTGTAGTCGCTCGTGATATGAAATTCAATGAAAATTCTAATTCAATAATTGTAGGATTTTTATGTGAAAGTAAAGAGTCTTCAAAATTTTCAGATGGAACTTGGGTTGAAGTTGTTGGAACAATAAAAAAAGGAAGATTTACAGATGAACTTGCAGTTCTTGATATTGTCACAATTAAAGAAACTGATAAACCTGCAAATATTTTTGTAAACCCTCCAGATAAGACTTATATACCTACAACAAATATTTTTTAAATTCTGAGGTTCCTTTTTTCCTCCGTCCCAAAAATGGACTTCAAAATACCATTGTCTATGAAATCGCTAAATATATTTTTTAGAATAATTAAAAGTATTGGACCTACAAACATTCCTAAGACTCCTATAAGTTTAAAACCCGTATACATTGCAATTATTGTAAAAATCGGATGTATTCCTATATTTCCACTCACAATTTTAGGTTCTATAAATTGTCTAGTAACACTCATTATAACTAGTAAAAAAATTATTGATATTCCTAATGCTAATTCTCCATTTAGTCCTGAAATAATCGCCCATGGAATCATTACTGTTCCTGAACCTAAAATTGGAAGTGCATCTACAAAACCTATTCCAAGTGCTATTAATAATGGAAATCCTACGTTTAATCCTGCAAAAGACATTATATATAATCCTATTAAAGAAATTATAAAAGATATTAAAATTAAAGTTGCCTGTGCTTTTAAATATCCTCCTAAGGTTTTTGTTAATTGTTTTAAATGTACGGCTATCTCCTTTACCCATTTTTCAGGTAAGTGATGTTCAAGTTCATCTATCATGTAAATTTTATCTGTACATATAAAATATAAAGCTAAAATTGTAACGGCGAAATATATTGCTATTGTTGGAATTGACGTTACAAATTTTATAAGTTGTGTTAAAAATCTTTGCAAATAAGTGGATAACCTTTCTAACAAAGATGAAATTGTATCTTGAAAAATTTGTGTTAGTTGATTTGAAATATTTAGTCTACCGAGGTCTATGCTTTTAATTAAATTTTGAACTTGATTATTTATTTTTTCATAATACTCATTAAAACCTGTCAAAAGATTACTTGCTTCTGAAACAATTGTTGAAATCCCCCATATTAGTAATCCTACAATTGTTCCAAATACTATCGCAAACATTATTATAGAACTTAGTCTTCTAGAAAATTTAAATTTTTCCATTAGCTTTTTTATAGCAGGTTCCATAATTAATGACAATACAAATGCTACTAAAAATGGCATGTAAAATACAGCAAGTTTAAGAGCGACAATTATCGAAATTATACTAATTACTATATAAAATGTTTTTTTTATAATACTTGTCCAATATGTATTTTCACTCAACATAAAAAATCTCCTCATATAATATTATATGAGGATTTTTTATTTTTTATTCATAAAACAATCAGTCACGTTCCGATTTGTTCTAATTCATTTTTTAATTTATTTTTCTAATTGTAAATCCTTGAGAATTTACTGTTTTATTTCTTAATTTAACCCAAAAATAATATTTAGTATCTGCTTTCAAAGATGCTGTAACTGTAACATTTGTATATCCTTGTGAATTTGAGCTATAACTTGAAGATGAATTTGAATCAATATTTGTTTGAGTTTGATTTGCTATATTTTCTTGATTAGCTGTATCAGACGTGTTTGATGAAGATGTATTATTTGCTTGGTTTTCAGCATTTTGACTTTGTTCATCATTGTCTTCAAATTCTTCAGGTGCTAAATCTGATTCCGTTATTTTCCATTTTTCAATATCTATATTATCATTTAAAATAATTGTAACTTCCTTATTATTCTTTCCTTCCCAGTTAGATGATGCTTTTATTTCTTTAATAATACTACCTTGATCTAATTCTGCTTTTCCCTCTTGTGGAAAACTCTTTATAATAATTTTCTGTTCAGAAATATTTTCTAATGCATCTCTTACATAAATTGTATAGGTTCCATTTTGTGTAACTTTAAGATTATTGCTATCTATACCCCAACTTTGCTTGTCCCAACTATATGGCATTTGGTGTAACCCTGATTCTTTATCTTCTGCGGTTACATTTATTGTAACATATTTTTCTGTATCTTTTTTACTATCATCTATAGTGTAGTTAATTTTAGGAGGCGTTTTATCTATTTTTGTAACATCTTTAGTTAAATATGCTACATTCCCTGCACTATCTGTTACCCAAAAGTAATATGTTCCGTTTTCTTTAATTTCGTCTTTAACATCCAAATTATTTGTAATGACTTCAAGCTTTTTCCAATCTTTTGGAACATCTGTTGAATTAGTAACATTCCAACCATAAATTCTTATATTGTCTGACCCTTTAATATTGAAGTTCTTTGATTTTTCCCATTTTTCTTCATCAATGTTTAAATCTGTTATTTGTGGCAATATTTTATCAATATCTGACATTTTTATACCTGTAAAGTCTGGAAAACCATATCCAAATGTACTGTCTCTTCCTTGACTTCCTAAATCTCTGCAGTAATTTCTTAATACATTATATATTTCTAAAATTGTAAAATCTTTATTATATGTTTTAATAAGCGCTATAAGTGATACTATATGTGCATTTGAATATCCTGCTCCTGACCATTTTGAAATAGTAGATGAAGTATTAAATATTTCTTCAACGTCTGTACTACTTGCAACAAAATCTATATATTCCCCACTTCCCGAGTAACTTGTAGTTTTTAAATCTTTATCTACCGAAGATACTGCAATAGTAGTAGAATTACTTGCAGGAAAATTTTCTTCATTTTCTGTAGTCATCTTTGTTGTACAACAAATTGGTATATTATTTTTAAATGCATTTTGTAGTAATAATTCAATCATATAATCATAGCTGTGAACAAACTCATAACAAACTACATCTGCTTTTTCTGTTGCATAAGCTATTGCTTTTAAAATTGTTTCTGTAGTTGTATAATATTCATCATTTATTACAACAAGTGGCATAATTTTAACATTATCTGGTGTAGATTCTTTTATAACTTCTAAAATTCTACTACCTTGAGATATAGATTCGTGTACATCTTTGTTGTTTTCCTCATTTATAAAGTTATAATAATCTTCGCTTATCTTATCTTTAAAATATTCATTTTCAATTGCACCACCATATCCAATTGTTGCAACAACTATAGGTGAAGGATTACCATTATCTTTAATTAATTTTTTATAATTATTTAACCCCATTGCTGAAGCTCCATAATCTTTCTCACTATTCTTTTCTTCTTTTTCGTTTTGACCATACATTGTTTGAGATTCATCATTAATCGTATTTATAATCGAAACTTTATCAATCTCTACTTTCTTTATCCCTTCGAATTGGCTTAAATAATCATAAGCTGCTCTTGTTCTTTTTTGTGAATCATATTTTAAAATGTATATTCCTTCTTGAAGTTGAATTTCGTCTATTGCATCAAAATTATCTTCTATTGTATCTGCTTCTACAAGCAAAGTCTTTGTTTGATATGGATTTTTTAAATGTATTATCTTATTTTGCATCTCTACTTCTATTGTAGAATTTTCAAAATAGTTTATTAAATCACCTGTTGAACCAAGCAATATTTCTGCTTGATTATCACTCATTCCAAATTCTTCTTGCAAAGTAGTTTCTATTTGGTCTCTTTTTACCTTTTTGCTTTCTGTATCTATTGTTATTTCTACATAATAATTTTTGCTTACTATTGTATCATTGTAATCTAAAATTTGCTTTCTTTTATTACTTATTATTCCATAAGTAACAACAACAACAATCGCAATTACAACTAGTACTATAGCAATTATTATTAATATTTTATTTAATTTTGCTCTTTTGTATTGATCCATCATTTTTTCCTCCCATATTTTATTATTAATATAATACCACTAATATTTTTTTATTTCAATATTTATTAAATAAAAAATATTTTCTTCTTACAAAAAATATCGCAAGAATCAATTCATAAAAATCTATATATATTATTTTTTCACAAAATGTATTTTTTTGTCATATTATATACTAAACTAATTAAAGGAGGAAAAAAACATGATAAATCGCAGATGTAGAAGATGTTTTTGTATGAATAACACTAATCCACATTGTGTAAATCAAAATATGTTGGAAAATGCTTGTCAAAACACAAATTGCCCTACAATGATTTATAACGAAAATTGCAATTGTGGTTTTGATGATGATGAAAAAGATGTTTTTCCTGAAAATCCGATGCTTGCACAAAGTTATGTTCCTATTCAATACATGGACGAAACATTCAAACCATGTATCGGTTTAGATAATGGAACTATTTTTCCTGAGCTTGTAAGCCCTTACTGTCCAGGAGACTCTATGAAGGAAATTGAATTTTTAAGGAGAACAAACTCTATTGGAGAGGGGTGCAATAGCGATGGAAGATGAAATGACAAGAGCAGAAATGCTAAAAAAAATAAAATGCTTAAAATTTGCAGTTGTAGAACTTGCTCTATACCTTGACACACATCCAGATGATACTAAAGCTTTATGCCTACACAATAAATATAGTAAAGAATTAAAAGAAATATGTGATAAATATCAAAAGGTTTATGGCCCTCTAACTATAGAATACCCATGTAATAAATGGAGATGGCTTGAAGAACCATGGCCTTGGGAAGGAGGAATTAACTAATGTGGACTTATAATAAAGTATTACAATATCCTGTTAATATTAAATGTACTGACCCTCGTTTAGCTAAAGTAATTATTAGCCAATACGGAGGTCCAGATGGTGAACTTGCTGCCTCACTTAGATATCTATCTCAAAGATTTGGTATGCCAGATCAAACATCTAAAGCTATTTTGAATGATATTGGAACTGAAGAATTAGCTCACTTAGAAATGGTTGGTTCTATAGTTCATCAATTAACTAAAAACGCTTCTATAGAAGAATTGGAAAAAGCAGGTTTAGCACCATACTATACAGACCATGGGGTTGATGTATATCCAGTAAGTGCGGCTGGAGTTCCATTTACCGCATCATATATCGCTGCTAAAGGCGACCCTATAGCTAACTTACAAGAAGATTTAGCCGCAGAACAAAAAGCTCGTGCAACTTATGAAAAGCTTATTGACTTATGTCGTGACAATCCAGATGTTCTTGACCCTCTTAAATTTTTACGTCAAAGAGAAATTGTACACTTTCAAAGATTTGGTGAAGCTCTTCGTGGAATTCAAGATAGGCTAGCAACTAAAAACATGTATATGAGTGATATAAAACCAACTACTTTGTAGAAATGATATTTCTTATTTTAGGTTCTATAATAAATGTTAAATCTGTTTCAACATTTATTATAGAGCCAATTTAATTATATCAAACAAATATGCTTTTTTTCTGTATTTTTAGTTTGAATTTTTTCATTTTATATTTTACTATTTCGTGGCTTTCCTAAAAAAACAAAACTTAAATTCTCAAAAATATTGAATTTTCCATAAAAATATTATATAATATAAATCATCATTAAAGAACAAATAAAATTTAGACTATTTAAAACATCAATACTTTAATGTAGCTATCAAAAACTATGGATAAAAAATCCATAATTAGTACTATAATAAATGAAAGGAAGTATAAATATGATAGATATCAAATTTTTAAGAGAAAATCCAGATGTAGTAAAAGAAAATATCAAAAAGAAATTTCAAGATCACAAACTAAAGTTAGTAGATGAAGTATTAGAACTTGATGTAAAAAACAGAGAAGCTAAACTAAATGGAGATAATTTAAGAAGTGAAAGAAAATCTCTAAGTTCACAAATTGGTAATTTAATGAGAGAAGGAAAAAAAGATGAAGCTGAAGAAGTGAAAAAACAAGTTGAGGCTATAAATAAAAAGTTGGAATTAAATGAAAAAGTTGAAAATGAATATTCTGAAGAAATAAAAACTAGAATGATGAAAATTCCAAATATTATGCATGAGTCTGTTCCAATAGGTGAAGATGACAGCAAAAATGTTGAAATCCAAAAATTTGGTGAGCCTATTGTTCCTGATTACGAAATTCCATATCATGGTGAAATAATGGAATCCATTGGAGGACTTGATTTAGATAGTGCTCGTCGTGTTGCAGGCAATGGTTTTTATTATTTGGTTGGAGATTTAGCAAGACTTCATTCTGCTGTTCTTACTTATGCTAGAGATTTTATGATTAATAAAGGATTTACATATTGCATCCCACCTTACATGATTCGCTCAGATGTTGTAACAGGTGTTATGAGTTTTGAAGAAATGGATGCTATGATGTACAAAATTGAGGGTGAAGATTTATATTTAATTGGTACAAGTGAACATTCTATGATTGGAAGATTTAAAGATCAAATATTAAAGAAAGAAAATATGCCATACACTATGACTTCATATTCTCCATGTTTTAGAAAAGAAAAAGGTGCTCATGGTATTGAAGAACGTGGAGTATACAGAATTCATCAATTTGAAAAGCAAGAAATGATTGTTGTTTGTGAACCTGAAGATAGTTGGGAATGGTATGATAAAATGTGGTCATATACAGTTGAATTCTTTAGAAGTATGAGCATTCCGGTTAGAACTTTAGAATGTTGCTCTGGTGATTTAGCAGACCTTAAAGCAAAATCTTGTGATGTTGAAGCATGGTCACCTCGTCAAAAGAAATATTTTGAAGTTGGAAGTTGTTCAAACCTTACAGATGCACAAGCTCGTCGTCTTGGAATTAGAATTAAAGGTGAAAACGGAAACTATTTTGCACATACTTTAAATAACACTGTAGTTGCCCCACCTCGTATGCTTATCTCAATTGTAGAAAATAACTATAGGCCTGATGGAAGTGTGATAATTCCAGAGGTTTTAAGACCATATATGGGTGGATTAGAAAAATTAACACCTAAAAAATAATTATTACTTTGCTATATACGAGTATTACTTAAAAAATACATATTAAAAACATTATTTTATGGAGGTACTGATGAGAAAAAATGATATAATTCTAAGCTTTATATTATTAATTTGTATTGTATTATTAGTAGTTTTAGCCCCTATTGGGGTTAAAACTATTAAAGTTCATGCTGTTTCAGATTCTTGTGCAGAAAACTTTATAAAATTTCAGCAAGAAAACACAGATACTATTTTTTCTATTGATAAAATTACATATTTTAGTAATTGCAATGCAAAAGGAGATACAAATTCTAATTCATCTTTCACGATTTCAGATTTATACCAATACACAGATATTGCAATATTTTTAAATCCAAATAATAAAAACTCATCAAGCGAAAACTCATCAAACGAAAACCTAACAAGTAAAAACACTCTAAAGTCAGTAACGATAAGTGATATAGAGTACGACTTAAAGCCCACTATAGGAATTCAAAATTTGTATTACAAAAGCATATCTGATTTTGCCAAGTCTAGTTTTTCTGAAGAAAACCTAATAAAAAACTCAATTGCTTTTGAAACAACATCTGAAAATGAAATAGATTATTCAAAGCCTGTTTTATATAACAATTGCGCAAATCCTATCACTCTATGCTATGTAAACTCTAAGCTCAAAGATAATTATACATTTTCAAATGATATTTCGAATCTGACTTATAATGGTTCTTTATTAAAAATGTGTGGAATTACTTTAAGTTCACTAAATTGCCAGATTAGCTTTACAATTACAATTACAAACAATTTAGACGAAACATATTCTTGCCCACTTATTTTAAATATTCCTCTTTCTACAGAGTCAAGCACAATTTATGACGGGAATTTAACAATTAAAGATTCAGTGAATTATAAATTTATTAAAACAAATTAAAGATTTAGTGAATTATAAATTTATTTAAATTTCTTTTCTTGATTTTCATAATTTAGAATTTGCTAAATAATTATATATTTTTTTATTTTTTCATGATAAGACCCTAAAAAAGCAAAAAAGTTGTGCTATCGTACAACTTTTTTTAACTATTTTTTCTCTACAATTTCATTTTGATTTTTATAAATACTATTTTCAGAAATAACTCCTCTTACACTTGAAAGTGGATAAATATTTGTATTTTTTCCAATAATAGTTCCTGGATTTAAAACAGAATTACATCCTACTTCTACTCCATCACCTAAAAAAGCACCAACTTTTCTAAGATTTGTATCTATTATCTCTTCATTTTTATTAGCATTATTTAAAACTTCATCAACATTTAAGTTCTCTATCCCCTTTTTACCTACTTGTATTTTTATTTGAACATTACTTTTATCAGACTTCAGATTTGTAGTTATGCATCCAGCTCCCATGTGAACTTTATACCCCAAAATTGAATCACCTACATAATTAAAATGTGGCACTTGTACATTATTAAAAAGTATAGCATTTTTTAGTTCAGTAGAATTTCCAACAACAGCATTTTTTCCAACAATTGCCTTTCCTCTAATAAATGCTGAGTGTCTAATTTCTGCATTTTCATCAATTATCGCAGGGCCTGTTATACTCGCTGTTGGAGCTATTTTTACAGATTTTGCAATCCAAATATTTTCGCCTTTTTGCTCATAAATATTTCTATCCAATTTTGGTCCTAATTCTAAAATAAAGTCATTTATTTTTGGTAAAATCTTCCATGGATATTTTTCGGTTGTTAATAATTCTTTTGCTATAGTTTGATCTAAATTATATAAATCTTGTATTTTTATTCTAGTCATAAATTCTTCCTCCTTGCTATTTTTATCTCACATTAGTATTCTCCTCTTTCTTCTTATACAACACTGTTTCTTGATTCATAAAACTTCTCATATATCTCTTTTGCAGTTTCAGGACTATCTACGCCAATTGCATTTTTTATAGGCGCAAATTCTTCTTCTCTATTAACTCTTAAAATAACCATATCTTCCAAATATTCAAAACTATCAAAAATAAATGCTTCAAACTTAAAGCTATTTGGCTCTTCTGGTAAAACTTCTTTTAGATTTTCATCTAAATATGAATTCTTCTTAATTGCATAATGATAATCAAATTTATAATCTGCCATTTTTTCAAGTGTTTCTATATTAAATAAATGTCCTACAATATTTGATTCTCCATACAATAGTTCACCGTCTTCATCTTCTGCATAGATCATTTTTTTATCCATATCTATGTATTCTATTATTGCAGGTTTTCCATTTTTCTTGCAAAAAATTCCAACTTTTTCTTCCGGATAAGCTTTTTTTACAGACTTTGATGCACTTGGCACATTGTTTTTTATAGCTAGCCCAAGTAAAATCTCATCTGTCATATTTGCCATAATATTATCTACTCCGCAAACATATATCCATTTTATATTATGTGATTTCATATCTTCTATCATTTTTGAATTCTTTAAAGCAATAAATACTCCTCCATTGCCGTCTGAAGCTTCTTTTACTCTAAAGCTAGAGTCTATTAGTAAATTTCCTTCAAAATCCAAAATAGGTAAAACATTTTGCGTAAAAAACTTAACTTTTTCTTTGTTATATCCAAAATAATCATGCTCTTCAAAAAATCTAATCGTCTCATCATTGTTATCTATACTTGTCATTATGTACCAATATACTTCTTTTCCATATTTTGCAATTGTCTTTTTTAAAGAATCTGCTAATATTTCGAAGATATATTTTCCATTTTCTCCAACATCTAATTTAAATGTACCTTTTGGTCCCTTCCAACCAAGTCTAGTTCCTTGTCCTCCTGCCATAGTAACCACTGCATATTGATTTTGTCTAAAAACTTTTTCTCCTATTTTCTCTATTTCTTGTCTTTGCTTACTATTAAGTTTATTTTTGTCTATATATTTTATTGGTTCTATATTATCTTTACTTTTATTTTTGCTATTTCTATTTTTATATAATCTATGTATTTGTTCAAAATCTACTTTTAAAATTTCTCTTGCTAGCTCTTCTTGTTTTTCCATATCTATATTTTCTAAAAAACTTAACATTTTAAATTGATTGTTATCTTTTAGTAACTTCTTTGCTCGTTCTACTCTTTTCAACTCAGATCCTCTCCTCATATAATGTATATGCACTCATTATACAATAATTGACTAAGAATTTCAACTATTTTTAAAAAATATATAATTGTAATAATATAAATAAAAACTTCATACAATTTACAGGTGATATTTTTTTGAAACACTTTAAAATATTTTTTTTGAACTCTATAATAATAGTAATATCCTCATTTATATTACAAATTATAAAATTAGTTTTTAATATTTATGTATCTAACAAAGTATCTTCAGAAGTTCTTGGAGTTTTCAGTTTGATAATGGCTACATATTATTTTGGAATAACATTGGCAACTTCTGGCATAAATATATCTTGCATAAAAGTAGTATCAGAAGAATTAGCTTTTGGAAATGTATATGGTGTAAAAAATTCGTCTAAAAAATGTATTAAAATAAGTATTATACTTTCATTAATTGCAAGCATAATATTTTATTTAAATGCTGATTTTATAGTTAAATATTGTTTTCAATATAAAGCTGAAAAATCTATTATTACATTAATTTGCATTGCACTTCCACTAATTTCTGTCTCTTCTGCAATAACCGGTTATTTTATTGCTGTAAGAAGGCCTTATAAAACAATCGTTGGACAATTTATGGAACAAATTACAAAACTAATATCTACTATTTTTTTGTTTAACATTTATAGACCAAACTCTATAGACAGTATATGTTACATATTAATTTTGTGTGATGTAATTTCAGAAGTAGTTTCATTTATTTATTTACTTGTTCTCTACTATTTTGACATAAAGAAATATTACTCAAATACTAAAAAAAACTTTAAAGTTAATTATTTTGCAAGAATTTTTAAAATACTTATACCTGTTGCACTTACATCATACATAAAATCAGGTGTTTCTACATTAAAACAATTAATTATTCCTTCTAGTATTACAAAAAGTGGAAAAAATATAAATGATGCACTTAGTGATTATGGAAAAATTTCTGGAATGGCGATGCCAATAATTATGTTTCCCTCTACATTCTTAATTGCTGTTTCAAGCCTCCTTATCCCTGAGTTTTCAAGATATTACGTAAAAGAAGATTATAAAAAAATAAAATATTATACAGATAAGCTTTTAATTTATGCTTTTTTGTTTGCAATATTTTTAAGCCTATTTTTCTACTTTTTTGCGGATAAACTAAGTATTTTAGTTTATCATAGATTAGATATTGGAATTTATATAAAAATTTTTTCTATACTTATTCCATTTACTTATGTAGATATTGTAATAGATAGTATTTTAAAAGGTCTTGATAAACAATCAATTGTTATGATTATAAATATTATAGATTTGATATTTAACACAATTTTTATTTTGATCTTTGTTCCGATATATGGAATTAAAGCTTACATTATTTCTATTTTTATAAGTGAAATAATAAATTTAAATTTAAGTTTATTCTATCTTTTAAAATTAGAAAAAAAATGTGTATTGAAAAAGGTGATTAAATGATTTACATTATTAAACTAAAAAAACATATTCTTCCCATAATAATACTAATTTTTACAATGTGTTTATTGATATTCTCCTCTTCAAATTTATTAGCTGCAAAGTCTGGATTAACTCTATGGGCTACATCAATTGTCCCTTCATTATTCTCTTTCTTTGTTGCCACAGAACTTCTCTCTAATACATGTATTCCACAAATTTTAGGTAAACTATTTAATATTTTTATGAAACCATTATTTAATATTAGCGGAGAAGGTTCCTTTGCCATAATTATGGGGATTATAAGTGGATATCCTATGGGAGCTAAAATTGCATGTGATTTTAGAAAGAAAAATGTTTTATCAAAAGAAGAATGTGAAAGACTTTTGAGTTTTACAAATAATTCGGGTCCTTTATTTATCGTTGGAACTGTTGGAATAAGTTTGTATGGAAGCTCAGAGATTGGATTTTTACTTTTAATAACACATTTACTTGCATGTTTTACAGTTGGCTTTATCTTCAGATTTTGGAAAAGTAATCATACATTTAGTAGTAATCATAATGTAGTTCCTTTTGAATCCAAAAATTTATCTTTTTCAAATTTAGGCGAAGTACTTTCAAATTCAATTTTTAATGCAACTTCTACTATTATGATGATTGGAGGATTTGTAATACTTTTCTCTGTTATAATATCAATATTTAAGACAAGTAAGTTATTACATCTACTATCTTTTATATTTTTACCTTTTCTTAAGTTCCTACATATTCCTTCAATTTTTATTGAGCCGATTTTAATGGGAATATTGGAAATTACAAATGGAATTGCAAAAATTTCAAGTATTCATATAAAAGCAATATCAACAAATATTATGTTATCTGCATTTTTACTTGGTATAGGTGGAATCTCTGTTTTTTTTCAAATTATAAGTATTGTTTCTAAAACAGACTTATCTATAAAACCTTATTTTATTGGAAAAATAATGCAAGGAATTTTAGCAACATTTTATACTTATTTATTTATAAAAATCTTTCCAATATTTAATTTTAATTTGTAATATAAAAAAAAATACTGAATAAAATTTAGTAATAAAATATAATTTGTTAAATTGGAGGTTTAAAATGGAAAAAGATTTTAATGATTTATCAAATAATTTTGGATTTCAAAATGTATTTGATACAAATGATATTTATAAAGATCCTATGTTCAATCCTATAGCTCAATATGAACAAGCATATACATATTATAAATATTTATGTATGCAAATGGATTATAAGATTAAATGTAAAGAATATGAAAAATTATGTAATGCAAATTCTTCAATTAAAAGTACCTAATATCTTGATAATAGTTTTGTATGTGCATAGATTTTATCGCATAGGAAAAATGATTTTTTCTATGCAATAAAAAAAGCCTAGAAATAGGCTTTTTTTATTATATATTATTATAATCTCTTAATTTTTTTAATGAATACCCAGCTACTACTGCACCAATTACAATAACTACTGGTAATACAGTATTGTCTTCAATTCCTGTATAAGCTAAAGAATTAACTTCATTTTTGCTTTCATCTTCATTTTCATCTTCATTTGTACTTAATGTTGTTGTTGCACTTCCTGTACTGATTGATGATGTACTATCTGTAGTAGTTGTTGATGTTCCTGTAGTATCTGTACTTGTTGTTCCACTAGTTTCTATTCCTGTTGTTGTTCCTGTTGTACCTGTTGTTCCTGTTGTACCTGTTGTTCCTGTTGTACCTGTTGTTCCTGTTGATGCTGAACCATCTACTGGTGTTCCAGCATTTTCCCAATCAGTTGTAAGATCATCTGCTGCAAACACAACTGATGTTAAATTCATAACTAATAATACGCTTAAAACAACCACTAATACAACTTTAAATAATCTAATTTTATTCATAATTTCTCCTCCTAATAAATAATTTATAATCTACATTTTTTATTATACACTTTTTTTTCTTTTTTGTCAAATCATTTTTTCAATATATTGTTACATTTTTGTTTCATTTTTGTTACATTTATATTACAAAAACATAATAACATTTTAATTATGCATTTTTTGCTAAGTTTGCAATTTCTGTAAATGCTTTTGGATCACTTACAGCAACTTCTGCAAGCATTTTTCTATTTATAGAAATATTAGCTTTCTTTAAACCTGCAATTAATTTGCTATATGTAGTTCCATTTAATCTTGCAGCAGCATTTATTCTTGCTATCCATAGTTTTCTAAAATTACTCTTTCTATCTTTTCTTCCTACATATGCATAAGATAATGATTTTAAAACTGCTTGATTTGCGTTTCTAAATCTGTAATGTTTTGCACCAAAATATCCTTTTGCTAATTTCATTATTTTTTTATGTCTTTTTCTTGTTATTTTTGCTGTTTTAACTCTTGCCATTTTTCTTCTCTCCTTTCTGATTAATTACCATAAGGTAATAATTTTTTTATTGTATTTTCACATGTTTTATCAGCATACGCACCTGGACGTCTTGCAGATAATTTTTGTCTTTTAGTTTTATTTGCTAATAAGTGTCTTCTATTAGCTGTTGTTCTTTTTACTTTTCCTGTAGCTGTTAAAGAATATCTTTTCTTTGCAGCTTTATTTGTTTTCATTTTTGGCATAATAAATTCTCCTTGTATGTAATATTTAGGTTTTTTAGGATACCTATAAACCATTATTTAGTAGGTTATAACAATTTAATTATACTTAAATAAGTCTACCTACTTTATTTTATATGTATTTAAGCTTTTTTAGCTAACATAATAAACATATTTCTTCCCTCTAACTTTGGTGCCTTTTCTACAACAGATATATCAGATAATTCTTCAATAAACTTGTTTAAAACTGCTTCTCCCGCTTTTGAATTATTTATTTCTCTTCCTCTGAATCTAACTGTTATTTTAAGCTTATTTCCGCTCTCGATAAATTTTCGTGCATTTTTTGCTTTGAAACCAAAATCGTGTTCCTCTATGTTAGGAGTAATTCTAATTTCTTTTATTTCCATTGTTTTTTGTTTCTTTTTAGCTTCTTTTTCTTTTTTAGCTTGTTCAAATTTATATTTACCATAGTTCATTATTTTGCAAACTACTGGCTTTGCATTTGGAGCTACTAAAACTAAGTCTAATTTTTTTTCCTCAGCTAAATTCATTGCTTCATTAAAACTTTTAACTCCAAGTTTTTCTCCATTTTCTCCAATTAATTGAACTTCTTTTGCTCTAATTTGACCATTTATTGGCAATTCTTGTTTTATATAAAACACCTCCATTTTTATTTAATTTTGTATATTTCTTTAGTTTTGAAAAACTAAAAAAAATTGACTTTATTACAAGCCAATCCACACAAAAAATAATATAAAAATTCAACATTTTATATTAAACTTATTCTTACCTTTTCCCTATTTGGTTAAGGTGAAGAGTGGATAACTCTTGCTTGCAACAAGAACATTATATACTATTTTTACCCTCTTGTCAACCATTTTTACAAATTTTCCTAAATTATTGATTATTTTTCTAAGCAAACCGCATTAGGATATAGTTCTTTCATACTTTTCCAATGAACAATAAATAAATTTGAAATTGGATATAAAATCTTTCCAGTAATTGTTTTTCTAGTTATATTGGCATATGTTTCTATATATATGATCTTTTTACCAAATATTTTACTAAAATAGCAAATAGGTACTGCTGTATGGGTTCCTGTTGATATTATAATATCTGGTCTTATTTTTATAAATAAGAAAAAAGATTTTATAATAACAAATATATATTTTATAATGTAACTAATTATTTTGCTTCTTGTAGAATAAGGCACATAAAAAATTCTTCCATTATATTTTTTCATTAAATACTCCGTTGTTTTATCTTTTTCAGTTATTATTGTAAAATCATAATTTTTAAATAATGGCTCTAAATTCATTAATTCATTTAAATGTCCTCCGGTACTTGAAATAAATAATACTTTTTTCAACTTTATTCACTCCTTTTACATTTTTCTTTAAAGAAATAAATCCATTACTTATCTTATCTACTTTTATTTTTTTTATACAAAAAGTATATTGCGTTTTATAACTAAAATCTGAAAAACTTATATATCTACAATTCAAAAATTTTATAATTTTAGCACCAAAAAAGAAAACTGATAAAAAATTATCAATTTTCCTTATGTTATTTTACATTTTTATATTTTTTTAATTTTTTATGCATTACAACAGCAATAGCCATTACGCCAAAAATACTAGATAACATAACTGTTCTCTCACCTGTTTTTGGTAAAACTGTTGGTGCTTTTTTAGATTCTTTTCTATATATATATGTTACAGTAATTTCTTTGCTGTCCATTGTTCCTTTAGTATTTCCTTCTACTTTAAGATATTTGTAATTTTTTATATCTTTTTTGTCTGTTTTATATGTATCGTTTATTTTTCCTTCAATAACTTCCGTAGCTGATATTGTTTTCCCATCTTCATCTACATATTTAACTGTAACTCTAGCTTTTATAGGTTGATATTCATATACTACATTAATTTGTTCTTTTCCCATTGTGCCTTTATCATTAGATGGTATTTGAATTAATTCATATCCATCGAAAGTTTTATTTTCAGTAGTATAGTTTTCACCATTATATAGGTTGTTTGTTATTGTATCTGTTAATTTTTTTCCTGTATCTTTATCTATATAATCTACTACCAACTTAGATGGTCTTCTATAGTAATATTTTACTTCTATTGGTTCTTTTGTCATTTCACCAGTTGCGTTTGAAGGTAATTTATCTTCCATTAATTCATAGCCTTCAAATTGTTTACTCTTAATATCATAAGGATCTCCCTCATTACCTTGATGAACTTCATTATTTAAAATTTCATCAGTATAGAAATCTATGTGTTTTTCAATTACTCCACCAGAAACATGTTTATAGTAATAAATTACTGTTATTTCATCTTTATTTACAGTTCCTTCTGCATTTGATGGCAATTTTTTAGTATCTAAAACGTAGTTTTCAAATTCCTTTGATGTAGTAGTATAACTATCTCCTTCTCTTTTTGTTTCTTCAACTTTTGAATCTGTTCCATCAGGATTATTTATTTCCTTATTTGTTGCTTCATCTACGTGTTTTGTTATAACTTTTACTTGTTTCTTTTGTTTATAATATAAATTAATTACATTTTCAGTAGTATTTGTACCAATTGAAAGACTTGTACCTTCTGTTTCATTTGTTTTTCCAATTGTTGCGCTAACATAATTGTAATTTTCTATATTGACCTTTTCACTGTCTACGCTTATATTTGTTCCATAGTCTTTAACATCTCCATCTTTTGTTGCTCTTATTTGTTGTTTTGTATCTATATCATAATAATTAACTTTATATGAATATTTTTTAAGTTTATAATAATATATTACAGTTATTTGATTTTTTGTCATATTTCCAGTAGCATTTTCAGGCATTTGAACCACTTCATAGTAATCTACAACATTTGCTGTATTAGTATTATATGGGTCTGAAACTTTTCCATTTATTGTTACATCTTCAGCAACCCCACCATTAGCTATTGGAACTTTAGTTTCAGTAGTTGTACCATCTGGATTCATAATATAATGATGTACTAAAACACTTGTGTCCTCACCAATATCTTTCATTACAATTTTATCTACTTCTTTTCCATTAATAGTAATTCTATCATTTATATCTACATAAAATACCAAGTCATTTGCTTTTGTATACCCCTCTGGTGTAGTTTCTTCTTTTAGTACATATCTTCCAGGATTTAAAAATAAAATTTTATTTTCATTTGTAGTAGTCCAGCCTTCTACTAATTCATCATCTTTAAATAATTTTAGTACAGCATTCTTTAGGTTAGCTCCATTTTGATCTTGTTTTGAAATTTCAACATTATTTGGTTGATAAAATGATAAAAATCTTGTTGCAGCATCTCCTCCAACTGACCATCTAAAAGCAGTTTCACTAGCATCTGCCTTAATTACAAATTCTGATAATTCACTGTCGCAATCTGGTCTTGTTCCAAAATAACGCACATAAGTATTTCCATTGTATGTTACATTACTTTCTTTTAGAGATGTATTAAGTGCAAATGTTTTTGTCGTTGTATCAAATCCTTTTAATAATGTAATTCCTTCACTATAATCACCATATCCTGAATTTGCTCTAACAACAGAGGGATATGTAGAGTTTCTATCATGCCATGAAGGAACATCTAAATCATATGTTGAAAAAACAAAACTACCATTTTGTGCATTTCCGTTTTCATCAACAATTTTTATATCAACATCAAATGCTATTGAAGAATGATTATTATCTATATTTCGTGGATTATTGTTTATTACATCTTGTATAGAATCATAGAAAAAACTACCTAATCTTATTCCACTATTATCTACAATCAGTATTCTTTTATTTGTAGTAGTGACTCCATCAACTGCAATTAAATCATATAAATGTATATTTTCTATTTTTAATATTAAATCATATTTCTTTGTATTGTCATTCTTAGCTACTACTTTATCATTAAACTTTATTTCACAGCTTCCAGTAACTGTATAATCATCGTTGTTTGAAACTGGTATATTTTTTATTATCACATTATTATTAACCAATTCAAAGATTTCTGGATTAGTTGTAGTAAAACTGCCAATTTCATTTAAATTTTCAATTCTATAATCCACAGAATAAGATGGTACCATTTGTTTTGAAATATCGCTAATCTTCGTATATGTTCCTGTTGCATTTCCAGTTAAAGAATTATTGCATATTTCAATTATAGAGTACTCTTTTCCATCTTCCTCTTTTTTCCATGTACCTCTTCCAAATGGATAACCATAATTTGTATTGACTTTTAAATTATTATTTGCTCCTAACTTTATTTTATTAATTTTAGTAGGAAAAAATGAAATCATATTTGTCGAATTTCTTGTATCTAGGTTACTTATATCTAATTCATTTATAGAATTACAGTTTTCAAGCATATAACTCATATCTTGTGCATTAGACGTATCAAAATTACCAAAATTAATACTTTCCAAATTTGTGCAATTATAGAATAAAGCCATACAACTACTTGTATCAGATTTAACTCCATTTAAAAACTCAACTGTTTTTATATTTTCTCGTTTTTCATACCAAGGAGCGCCTGTAATCGATGTTATATTATTAAGTGTTCCACTAGTATCATTTGTAGGCCATACAATTAATTTTCCATCTTTATCTATTAACCAACTACATGTTCCTGATGTTCCACTAGCTATATTATCAGTCGCAGTTGCTTGTGTAGGAGCCTCCATTCTGTCAAGTTCAACATTCGTTTTATCATTAATTACTTCTATTTTATTTAAAAACTTAAAAGTAACTATAAATGCCATAATTAGCACTAACAATAATAAAATTTTTTTTCTCATATTAAAACACATTCCTTTCTTATTTTTCTAAAAAGCACGCATAGTTTTCAATAGCTATTATTTACCCTTTTCTACATTTAATTTTATCATAGTAAAATGTCTCTGTAAATATGTTTATTTATATAGAATTATATCTTAAAAGTTCAAACATCTTCATATTGGCTGGTTTGTTCTCTATATTACAATTATGTTATATTTTTATTACATCTTTGTAAAAAAATAAGAGACAAAGTTTATTTTAACTCCGTCCCTAAATTCACTTTATCCAAATATTCCTCTTTTTTTTATAGGTGGTTGTTCATTCATAGTTTTTGCAAGCTCTGTTAAAAGTTCTCTTTGCTCTTTTGTAAGTTTTTTTGGTGTTTGAACCACAACATTAAATACAAAATTTCCAACGTAAGAAGAATTAAGGCTTTTAAATCCTTTACCTCTAACTACAAATTGAGTGCCTGTTTGAGTTCCTTCTGGAATTCTGTATTTTTCTTTTTTTCCATCTACCATAGGAACTTCAATATCTGCTCCTAAAGTTGCTTGTGTTATAGTAATTGGTATATCACAAATAACGTTATTTCCATCTCTTTTATATATACTATGTTTTTTAACTCTTAATGTTATGTATATATCTCCTGCTGGTCCACCTTTTGTTCCTGGATTTCCTTGTCCTCTTAATACTACTGTTTGATTATCTCCTATTCCTGCTGGAATTTTAACTTTTACTTTTGGCATTTTTCGAACAGTACCTTTTCCATGGCACATATCGCATGGTTCTTGGATAACTTCACCTGTTCCGTGACATTCAGGACAAGTTCTAGTTGTTTGAATTTGACCTAAAATTGTGGTTTGCATTTGTCTTATTTGTCCTGTTCCATTACAAGCTTTACATTTTACAGAATTTGTTCCAGGCTTTGCTCCTGTTCCGTGGCATGTAGAACATGTCTCTTGTCTTGTAATAGTAACTTCTTTTTCTACTCCCATAAAAGCTTCTTCAAATGTAATTTCTAAATTAAGGTTCAAATCTTCACCTTTACGAGGTCCATTATTTCTTCTTGAGCTTGCTCTTTGTCCACCAAATCCGCCACCAAAGAATGATGAGAATATATCACCTAAATCACCAAAGTCATCCCATCCAGAGCTTGTATATGAATAATATCCATTACCTCCTCCAAATGGTCCGCCGGCTCCTCCAAATCCAGCCTGAGGATCGGCAGTTCCAAATTGATCATACATTCTTCTTTTTTGAGGGTCGGAAAGCACTTCATATGCTTCATTTACTTCTTTAAACTTCTTCTCTGCTTCTTTTTTATTATCAGGATTAGCATCAGGATGATATTTTTTTGCCATTTTTCTATACGCTTTTTTTAATTCATCATCTGTTGCTGTTTTTGATACTCCTAATATTTCATAATAATCTTTTTTCTCTGCCATTATATCCTCCTCATAAATGTTATGGCGGAATTTATGTTATTCCGCCAAACATCTACATTATTTATTATCATCTTCTACTTTGTAATCTGCATCATAAACATTTCCATCTGAATTAGCATTTGCATCTGTTCCTGCATTTGCATCTTCTGTTCCTGCAGCTTGAGCAACATTATCTGTTGCATTTGGATTTGCATTTTTGTATAATTGTTCACTCATTTCATAGAATACTTTTGTTAATTTTTCAGTAGCTTCTTTAATTTTTTCTGTATCATTTGTTTCTAATGCCTTTTTAGTTGATTCAATTTCTGTTTCAATTTTTGCTTTTTCTTCTCCAGAAATCTTATCTCCTAATTCATTTAGAGTTTTTTCGCTGTTATATATTAAGCTTTCTGCATTATTCTTAACTTCGATTTCTTCTTTCTTTTTCTTATCTTCTTCAGCATGTGCTTGTGCATCTTTTACAGCTTTTTCGATGTCTTCGTCTGTTAAGTTTGTAGAAGCTGTAATTGCAACGTTTTGTTCATTTCCTGTAGCCATATCTTTAGCACTAACATGAACTATACCGTTTGCATCAATATCAAATGTAACTTCGATTTGTGGTACACCTCTTGGAGCTGCTGGAATTCCTGTTAATTGGAATCTTCCTAATGTTTTGTTGTATGCAGCCATTTCACGCTCACCTTGTAATACGTGAACTTCAACTGATGTTTGACCATCTGCTGCTGTTGAGAATATTTGTGATTTCTTTGTAGGTATTGTTGTATTTCTTTCGATTAATTTTGTGAATACTCCACCATAAGTTTCAATTCCAAGTGAAAGTGGTGTTACATCTAATAATACTAAGTCTTTAACATCTCCTGATAAAACTCCACCTTGGATAGCTGCACCAATTGCAACACACTCATCTGGGTTAATTCCTTTGTCTGCTTCTTTTCCTGTTAATCTCTTAACTAATTCTTGAACAGCTGGAATTCTTGTTGAACCACCAACTAATAATACTTTGTGAATATCATTCATAGTAAGTCCTGCATCTTTTAATGCATTTTGAACTGGAATAGCTGTAGATTCTACTAAGTCATGTGTTAATTCATCAAACTTAGCTCTTGTTAATGTGATGTCTAAGTGTTTTGGTCCTGTTGCATCTGCTGTAATAAATGGTAAGTTAATATTTGTTTGTTGTACTCCAGAAAGCTCTATTTTAGCTTTTTCTGCAGCTTCTTTTAGTCTTTGCATTGCCATTTTATCTTGAGATAAATCTATTCCGCTTGATTTTTTGAATTCATCTACTAAATATTTCATAATAACTTCATCAAAGTCGTCTCCTCCTAAGTGAGTATTACCATTTGTAGATAAAACTTCAAATACTCCATCTCCAATATCTAGGATTGAAACATCAAATGTTCCTCCTCCTAAGTCATATATCATTATTTTTTGATCTTGTTCCTTATCCATACCATAAGCAAGTGCTGCTGCTGTTGGCTCGTTTATAATTCTTAAAACTTCAAGTCCTGCTATTTTTCCTGCATCTTTTGTTGCTTGTCTTTGACTATCATTGAAATATGCTGGAACAGTAATAACTGCTTGAGTTACTTGACTTCCTAAATATGCCTCTGCATCTGCTTTTAATTTTTGTAATATCATAGCTGAAATTTCTTGAGGTGTGAATGTATCTCCTTCTATTTTAACTTTTTCAGCTGTTCCCATTTTTCTTTTAATTGAAATAACTGTGTTATCTGGATTTGTAACAGCTTGACGTTTTGCTATTTGTCCTACTAATCTTTCCCCATTTTTTGAAAATGCAACTACTGAAGGTGTTGTTCTGTTTCCTTCACTGTTCGCAATTACAACTGGCTCTCCTCCTTCCATAACTGATACACATGAATTTGTTGTTCCTAAATCGATTCCTATTATTTTTCCCATAATTTTTTACTTCCTTTCTTTTTGAGGTTTTGCCTCTATTATTTATATAATTTTATTTACTTTCTTTTGTGGTATATATGCTAAAAAAATTAATAACTAAATGGTATATTTTCCAATTTAATGTTTTTATCCTTATAATTCAAATAATAATATCCGCTTAATTCTGTAGGTGGAATATGCTTGTTTTTTTTCGTCTCATGGTTATTTAGTCCTTCTTCTATCATCTTTAACAATTCATCTATTTTTTTTTGTGGAATTTTCCTTACTAATATAAAACTTTTATTAAATCTATTATAGGATATTATCTTATACAATTTTCTATTTTTTAAATTCAATAAATCACTTCTACTTATTGGAGGTGCTTCATGATACATAACACCATTATCTTTTAAAATAGATATACATTCATCTTTTGACAATTCTTTAATTTCATTTTGAGCAATTACATTTTGTATAAATAAGATAAAAAAATATAAAATGGAAATCCCTAATAAGACTAATAATATTATCTTTAATTTATTCATATTTAGCTTACCACTACCACCATAGAATGTCTTAATATCTTGCTTCCAAGTTTATAGCCCTTTCTGTATTCTTGCACAATTTCTCCACTTTGCTTTGTATCATCTTGTGCACTTCCTACTGCCTCATGTACACTTGGATCAAACATTTCTCCAATCGCAGGAATTTCTTCAACATTGTTTTTGCTTAAAAATTCTTTGAATTGCTTTTCTACAAGTTCTACCCCTTGTTTATATCCTTCATCTTTACATTCTGCATTTACTGCCATTTGAAGATTGTCAAGTATTGGTAACATATTTACTATTATATCCCCAAGTACAGAATTGTATAGGCCATCTCTTTCTTTTTGTGTTCTTTTTTTATAATTTTCAAATTCAGCAAATACTCTTTTATATCTGTCATCTAATTCATCTAACTCTATTTGCTTTTTTTGAAGTTCTGATTTTTCTTTATTTTCTTTTACTTCATTATTTGTTTCTTCGTTTGTTATTTCTTCTTTTATTTCTTCTGTTTGATTTTCATTTTCTGCCATTTTCAAACCTCCTTTGTTTTAGCTTTGTGTTCTATTTTACTTTGATTACTTCAAAGTATTGTTTTAGCACTCTAAAAGTTCTTTTGCTAATTTCGTAATATATCATATTACTTTTTTTAGCACTTGTCAAGTGTTTTTGCTAAAAAAATATAATTAATTAAATTTTTCTTATTATTTTGTTTTAACAGATTTATATTTACTCCACTTTGAATATATCTTTACATTTTTTCCATTTATTTTAACCTTTTTATATGTTCTAATTCTTATATAATATTTCTTTTTAGCTTTTAGTTTTTTTATTGTATATGATGTTATCTTATTTTTATTTATTATTTTTTTCTTATTTTTACTTCTGAACTTCTTGTCGGTAGAATATTCTATTTGATATCCTGTAGTCTCTGTTCTTTGTTTATTCCAAGTAGTTCTAATACTTTTCCTTCCTTTTGTTAATTTTTTTAATGATGTTCCTTTTGGTATTATTTTATATTTTAATTTTTTAGTTCCTTCATAGTTCCCTTTAAATTTTATTTCAATCGTATACTCTCCTATTTTTTTACTCTTTTTATTTGAATAAGAAATATTATAGTCTTCACCATCTCTTAATATATTTCCTTTACTATCTTTAACTTTAATTGTTGGTTTTTGTATTTTTTTATTATATGTAAAGTCTATTTTTGATAATTCAAATGATATTGGATAATATATCGTTTCTATTATTTCTTCACCGCATTTATTACATTTTTTCTTAATATATCCATTTTCATTTAAATTTGCATTCTTTATAGAATCTATTATAAATGTATGCCCTAATGTATATTTTTCAAATTCATATATTTTAGTTCCTGTTTTATTATATACATTATCTATAGATGTAATTTTTATTTTGTATTTTCCAGCCTCATTAAACAAATATTCAAATTTATCCCTAACTTCTTGTTCAAGTATATTAATATTATCTTTATATATTGTTATTATGTTTTTACAAGAAGAATTTTGATTTATTTCTAATTTTATATTTTTATTTGATGTAATTTTTTCTCCTTTATTAAATAAATTTGTTAAATCATTTCCATCTTCTTCTATAAATAATGTATTTGTAATAACATAATTATTAATATTTGGTAAATCGATATTTTTATTTAATATTTGAATTTTTGGATTATTGCTATTATTATTTATAAATTTATATCCATTTATATATATTTTTTTTGGCCAATAGCTATTTGGCATAATCTCAGTATCACTATCTTGTATATTAGGAACTATTAGATAAGTGTCTATATCTTTTTTAGATTCACAATCTAGTGTTAAATTTTCAACATATAAATTTGGCATATACAGATCATAACCAAAATCATGCAATTTGTCTCCATCTTTCGAAACACTATAATTTAATAATTTAAATCTTCCATCCCCCATATATTTATGTGTACAATTTATAATGTTAATATCTCCATTCCATGTAGAGCCATAGTCTCCTCTTAGTCTTATTAAAGTTTCTGCTTCAACTGCAGTATTAATTATATTTAATGTACCTTGTCCAATTTGAGCTATACCGTAACAACCAATTTTGCAATCATAAATATTTAGATTATAAATTCCTTGATGGCTATCAATTCTATTCAACTCACATTCTTCAAAAGTAACATCTTTACAATTATTAGTACCAGTTACTCCCCATCTATCTGTATTTTTTATATCATTTGATGTAATATTATTACAATTAAAATTAACACATTGTTCTACTACTAAATCATATGTACTTCCTACTTTATATTTATGTGAATATATTAAGCAATCCTTCATTGTTACATTTGCACTTTTTTGATATCTAAAAAAACTATGATATACACCACTAAGCAAATCTTTAGAAGTAGTATGTTTTATATTTTGAACAGTCATATTATGCGTAGCATAAAAATACATACCTCTATATAAATAACTATTTTTTCCATTTCCTCTAGAATATATTGACTCATGAGAATCTTCAAATGTATTTGTAATAAAATCACCATTTTTTATTGATAGCTGATTTTTAGAAAATGGAAAAATTGTTAATTTTGTAATAGAATCAAAATCCCACTGTATATCATTTTGTAAAGTTCCTTCTGAATCTATTATAAAACAGTCATTTTGATTTATACCTGCGTTTTCAGTGCTTCCATATCTAATATATTGTTTCTTATTACTATTTTCTGCAATACATAAATAATTACAATAATTCTTTACATTTAATTTATTAAGAGTATCTTCTATCCCTTCTATTTTTTTAGTATTTGTATTTAATATAATATTAGGATTTTCTATTGTTGTTACATCAGAAGAATTAGTTGTTATAAAAAAAATATAACTATATCTTCCTGGTCTATCTTCTATTTTTTCATCATGAATAATAAATTTTGCATTCTCCCAATTTACATTAGTTTTTATATTAACTGCCTTCTCTGCATTATATTTAAAAATATGATATGTTTTTCCACCATTAGCTCGAACTTCATAATTGTTTATATTAGCGAAATTATGAGCATTTCTTATAGCTACGAAATCATCATGTATTCCGTCACATCTTGCGCCAAAGTCATCATAGGTAACATATTGTATGCCATTTTCATCTGTATGTGGTAATGCAGTTGTATCATTTAAAAATTCATAATTTAAAAATATTAAATTTTGAGAATTTTTTTCTATTAAATAGTCAATTGCAACTTTATTTTCGGTATAATTTGTACTTTGTGCTATATTCGAATTACCTGAAATATTTATTTTCTTTAAATTTCCCCAAACTAACTCATTATCTTTTAGTATTTTATTAATCAATTTTATCTTATTATTACCTATGTCAAAATCTTCTAATTGAGTTAGCTCTATAAATGGATCAATCGTTAAAATGCTATTTCCAAATAGATTTAATTCTTTAACAGATACTAATTTATCAAAATCTCCAATGCAAGAATTAATATAATTATCATCAATATTGCATTCTTGTAAATCAAGTTTTTCTAATGATGACAGTTTTGTAACTTGATTTATTATTTTTCCAGCATGGTTTCTTGAAAAATCCAATTGTTTTAAATTTGTAAGAGTTCCTATACTAGAAATCTTCATGTTTTCCTCAGTACATTTACTTTGTTCATTGTTGTCTCCAGCTATTAATACTTCTAAGTTTTGCATTCCTGCCAATCCATTAAAATCATAAATTATATTATCATATACATTTAGTTCTTTTAAATTTACAAGCTGATTTATTTCATTTAGATTATTTAAAATGTTATGTGATACATCTAACTTTTTCAAATTAGTTAATGTCTTTAAACCACTAATATCATTAATTAAATTATTTCTTAAATTCAAATCTTCTAAATATATAAACTGTTCTAATCCTTTTACCGATTTTATCTCATTATTATTTAGTTTTAATGATTTAACATTTTTAATTTCATCTAATGACACTATAATTGTTTTTTCTGATTCATTTTGTTCAAATAATATTCTATCTCCTAGTTCTTGTATTAATGCATTATATAAATTCAAATCGTTAAATTTAACATTTATAATGTTGTTATTCTCATTCGATAACATATTATTTGTTATTATTTGTTCTTGGCCAGAAATCTTTTTTGTTGATATATGTGCATAACTTATTGTATAAGTTGTATTTACAAGTAATATAGTTATAAATAAAAATGAAAGTACAAGTATAACTTTTTTCATTATTTTCATAACATATCTCCCTTTTTTATCTATTTTTTCTCATTCAATTTTTTACTAATATATTTCATAATTGAAATAACTTTTGCATAATCCATTCTTTTAGGTCCAATAATTCCAATAGTTCCCATATCTTTGTTGTCGACCTTATGTTTAAATGTAACTACGCTAAAGTCTTTTAATTCTTCTTTTTCATTTTCTTCACCAATATAAATGTTTATGTCGTCTGCAAAACCAGAATTAAGCATATCTGCCATAAGATCTTTTGTATCTATTATGCTCATAAAGTTTTTTGCAACATCTAGGCTATTAAATTCAGGTAAATCAAGTTCTCTTCTTGCACCTTCTAAATAAATTTTTTCTTCTTCAAATAGAACTTTTTTAATTTGCTCTATAATTGGCTTAATAACTTTTACAGAACCTTTCATTTCTTTATATAAGTATTCTTCTAATGGGCCATCAATTTTTTCTATTGGTTGATTTTGCAATTTGTTGTTAAACATATAGTTTAAAGTTTCTACTTGCTTTTCTGAAATATCTTCATCAAACTTAATTATTGTTTCTTTAACCATTCCAGTATCTGTCATTATAATTGCCAAAACCATTCTAGTTCCAAGCAAAACAAATTTTATTTCTTTTATAATTTGCTCTGTTGTTTTTGGGCCAATTGTAACAGCTGTGTAATGTGTCATTTCTGAAATTGTTGTTGCTGTAATTTTTGTTAAATCCTCTATTTCGTGTACTTTTGTTTCTAACTTTTCACTTATATATTTAATCTCATCTAAACTGATTCTATCATCTTGCATAAGCTCGTCTACATAGAATCTGTATCCTTTTGCAGAAGGCACTCTTCCACTTGAAGTGTGAACTTTATCTAAAAATCCACCTTTTTCTAAGTCTGCCATTTCGTTTCTAATCGTTGCACTACTACAATTCAAATCATATTTGTTCATTATAGAGTTTGAACTTACAGGTTCTGCAGAATTTATGTATTCTTCTACAATTGCTTGTAATACTTTTCTTTTTCTTTCTTCCATTATTTACACTTTCCTTTCTGTGTAATTCTTTTATTGATTCATATTTTATCATTCATTTTTAGCAAAGTCAAGGACAACTTGCTAATTTTTTTATAAGTTTCATATACACCAAACATAAAAATAACACCAGATACTCTGATGCTATTTTTTTATACTTTATGGTTAATAAATCTTTACTTTTCAATTCTCGTCTTTTATTATTTTTCTTATTTCATCAATCGATAATCCTGTTGCATCTTGTATTTGCTCTTCTGTAAAATTCATTTTTGCAAGTCTAACTGTAATCTTTCTTGCTTCTTCTTCTTTTCCTTGCTTTAATCCCTCTTCTTTTCCTTGCTTTAATCCTTCTTCTTTTCCTTGTTTTAATCCTTCTTCTTTTCCTTGTTTTAATCCTTCTTCAGTTCCTTTTGCTTTAGCTGAAGCTAATGCAGCATTTTCTTCCAATTTTGACATTAATCTTATTTCGGCTATTCTTTTTACTTCTTCATCTCCAGTTAGTACTTCATAATCTTCTACAGCTTTTTTTATTTCTTTATTTTCTTTCATAGCCATCTCTAACAAATCCCTCCTCTCCATATCTATAAAAGCAAGCCATTGATTTAAAACATTGCGCATATCTGGATTCTGTTTTCTAAACTTTTCTAGTTCTATATAATAATATTTTACTTGATTGTTTAGTTCATATTCTTCATGTCCTCTTACTACTCTTACTGTTTCTGTTAAATAATCAGGTAAATCTATTAAGATATAATCTAAAAGAGCTATAACAATTACCTTTTTCAATTCATTATAGTTTTGTCTAGGTTCTAATTGTTCTACAATTTTCTTACTTGCATAAAAAGTAGTTCTTGGTTCAATATTTTTGTGGTCCTTTACCTGCATTTCTATATTTATTAATTCTCCACTCTCCAATTCTACCTCTAAATCCAGAATTCCATACTTGTTTTCTTTTGCTAATTGTTCTAACCTTGCATCATGAATAACTTTCTTAATCTTTATATCTTTTCCTAAGATTGCATTCAAGAAACTTTTTAAGTAGTTTTCTTTTCTACTAAAGAATGCTTTAAATAAAATATCATCTTTCATTACTAATTTTTCTGCCATAAATTTGTACCTCCATTATATAATATTTTTTATTCTTTTGCAATAGTTATTTTTGTTTTTTAGCATTTTTTATAACTAATAGTTAAACTTTCGTACTACAATCCCCTTTCCTAAAAAATTTTTAAGACTTAAATTATTATTAAAGAAAAAACTTAACAAAATATAATCTTTCTTTTTTACTGGCAAAATCTTAACAAATTGAAAAATAAATCTAATACATTTTGTTTTACCATAATATTACTAATAACTTGAAATTTAAATTCTTTTATATAAATTTCTGAATAACTTAAATATATTTAAATAAAATATTGCAACAAAAATAATTATTGCATAACTATAATATCACATTTTTTTATAAAATGCAACAAAAAATCATATTTTTACTACAACTTTTCATTGCAAATTTCGACAAAAAATTAACAAAACAAAAAGCAGAAATCTTTATTATAATTACTGCTTTTTCTCAGCTTTAATATTCTTCTGTGTCTTCGCGAATAAAAAAATCTTCTTCTCCTTTATGCCATTCATTTTCAACAGGATATTCTTCAAACGCTTCTTGTAATTCTTTAACTTTACCTCTTTTGTATGCCATTTTCAAAAATTCACTCATATTATTTTCCATGGTACACCTCCAAAAATTTAAAATAACCTAAATAACTAACTTTATTTTTATAAATGGTCATAACGCATTAATCTAATTATTAATACACTACATACATAATAACATATTTTTTTTGCTTTTTCAAGTATTTTTTTCAAAAAACTTAAAAAACATTTCGACATAATTCGACATTTTTCTTGTATTACATACACTTTACTTTTTACACCTTACAAATAAACAATAATTATAATTATTATATTTGCATTTAAAAAGAGAGTGTTATCTGTCAAACTATTACTACTTTCTTTTCAATTACTATTTATGGCATTTATAACATTTTATTGTATTTAGTGTTCCTGTTCATTTTAGCAAACCAACAAACTATTTGCTAAAATTTTAACAAAATCCCTTGACTTTAGTCTATTTTTATTGTATGATAGAATGTATTAATAAAAGAAATGAGGAAAAATTATGTTATGTAATATATGTAAGAAAAATCCAGCTGTTATTTTCTCAAGTAAAGAAGAAAATGGCACAAGGAAAATGGAAGGATTATGTGTAAGTTGTGCTAAAAAGCAAGGAATTAACACTGACGAAATACTAAAAGCACAAAGTGATGCACAAGCAAAAAATTTAAATAATGGACTTGAAGAATTATTTGGGCATCTTGCAGAAAGTTTAAATAATATAGATGGTATTGAATTTGATGCTATGGCTTTTCCTGATATGGGAAATATGAATTTTACAAATAATAGCAATGATGATGAAGATGATGACGATGAAGAACATAATTCTAAGCATCCACCTATTTTTGCAGGAGCAATTCCACTTGGTTCAATTTTTGGAAGCTTAAATAATTTTAGACAAAATAATGGTCAAGATGAAGCAACAAACAGTGGTTCAAATGTTAAGAAAAAAGTTAAGCCCGAAAAGAAAAAGAATGCAAACAAAAAGAAAAAATATCTTGACACTTTTGGAACAAATCTAACTGTAAAAGCTAAAAATGGCGAATTGGATATGGTTGTAGGTCGTGACAGAGAACTTCAAAGAGTTATTCAAATTTTAAATAGACGTACAAAAAATAACCCTTGTTTAATTGGTGAGCCTGGTGTTGGAAAAACAGCTATTGCACAAGGTTTAGCTATAAAAATTGCAAATCAAAAAGTACCTGTTAAGCTTTTAAATAAAGAAGTTTATCTATTAGATATGACTGCAGTTCTTGCAGGAACTCAATTTAGAGGTCAATTTGAGTCAAGAATGAAAGGCATTATAGAAGAATGTATCCACTTTGGAAATATCATTTTAGTAATTGATGAAGTTCACTCTATAATCGGTGCAGGAGCAGGTGGAGAAAATGATTCTATGAATGCAGCAAACATTCTAAAACCAGCCTTAGCAAATGGTCAAATACAATTAATTGGAACAACTACAATTAAAGAATATCGTAAATATATCGAAAAAGATACAGCTTTAGAGCGTAGATTCCAACAAGTTATGATAGATGAGCCTTCTTCAGATGATGCAATAGACATCTTAAAAGGTATTAAAAAATATTATGAAGATTATCATAAAGTAAAAATTTCTAATGAAGTAATTAAACAAACAGTTCTAATGTCTGAAAAATACATACATGACAGATTCTTGCCAGATAAAGCAATCGACATTTTAGATGAAGCATGTTCTAGAATTAACTTAGAAAATGTGGATCTATTTAGACTAGAATTATTAAAAAATCAATTAAAGAAAATTCAAGAAGAAAAAGAAGATGCTGCAAATGCTGATTCTACAGAAGATTATCAAAAAGCAGCTCAACTTAAAACTGAAGAATGTAAATTAATTGAAGATATTGATAGAATAAATTCTACTATGAAGATAAAAAGTCTTACAGTCCAAGACATTGCAGGCGTTATAGAAAGTTGGACAAAAATACCTGTTAAAAAAATCACAGAAAAAGAAACAGAGAAATTATTAAACCTAGAAGAAAATCTTCATAAAAGAATTATAGGTCAAGAAGATGCTGTTTCTGCTGTATCTCGTGCAATTAGAAGAAACAGAGCTGGTTTAAAAAGTACACAAAGACCACCTTCATTTATATTTGTTGGTCCTACAGGTGTTGGTAAAACAGAACTTGCAAAAAGTCTTGCTTACGAAATGTTTGGAACAGAAGAATCTATTATTAGAATAGATATGTCAGAATATATGGAGAGTAATTCAACAGCTAAATTAATTGGTGCACCTCCAGGATATGTTGGTTATGATGATGCAGGTCAACTTACAGAAAAAGTTAAACGTAAACCTTATTCAATTATCCTTTTAGATGAAATTGAAAAAGCTCACCCAGATGTGTTTAATTTACTTCTTCAAATACTTGATGATGGAAGACTTACAGACTCACAAGGAAACACTGTTAGCTTCCAAAATACAATTATAATAATGACATCAAATGCAGGTTCAAATTTAAACAATAATTCTATTGGTTTTGGAAACGAAACTATAGATAAAGGCAAAATTGAAGACAGATTAAAAGATACATTTAGACCTGAATTTTTAAACAGAGTTGATGAAATTATAGTATTTAATTCATTAAATAAAGAACAATTATTACAAATTGTTGATTTAATGCTAAATGACACTAAAAAAGTTCTTCTTGAAAAAGATATAACTATGGAAGTTTCAAAAGAGGCTAAAGAGTTTATCTTAGATAAAGGAACAAACTTAAAATTTGGCGCTCGTCCTCTACGTCGTGCAATTCAAAGATATGTTGAAGATGAGATTTCTGAAAAAATCTTGCGTGGAGAAATTAAAAATGGTCAAACAATTAAGATTGATTTCAATTCTGATGAGTTAGAAATTGTGGGAGAATAAAGTTTAAGAGCTAGATAATAATGATAGTTTGTATTCATTAATATCTAGCCTTTTTTGTTATTATGACAGCTTACACTTAGTGTTGTCTTTGCAATATACAAAGAAATTTTACATCTTTAAGATTATGTCAATCTCAACTAATTCAAATTATAGTATTTCTCTTAACTTAAATCTTTCATAGCCTGTAAATACTCCTCTTCACTTGGAGCTTTTCCATGCCATTCTACCTTATTTTCCATAAAATGAACACCTTTACCTTTTATAGTTTTAGCTATAATGCATGTTGGTCTTTCCTTTACTTGTTTTGCTTCTTCAAAAGCATTTATAATCTGCTCTATATCATTTCCATCAATATTTATCACATTAAATCCAAAACTTTTGAATTTTTCATCTATTGGGTATGAACTCATTACTTCTTCTATTGTGCCATCTATTTGCAAATTGTTGTTATCTACAATTACACACAAATTATCTAATTTATATTTGTTTGCAGTCATTGCAGCTTCCCAAATTTGTCCTTCTTCTATTTCTCCATCGCCTAAAATGGCATAAACTCTATAATCTTTATTATCCATTTTTCCTGCAATTGCCATTCCATTTGCAACAGATAGTCCTTGCCCTAAAGAACCTGATGTCATATCTACTCCAGGAGTTTTGTTTAAATCTGGATGTCCTTGCAAAATACTATCTATTTTTCTAAAAGTTTTTATATGTTCTTTTTCAAAAAAGCCTCTTTCACAAAGAGCAGCATACAACGCACAAGAACAATGACCTTTAGATAAAACAAGTCTATCTCTATCTTCCCATCTTGGATTTTTTTCATCAATTTTAAGTTCTTTAAAATAAAGTACTGTCATAATATCAGCTATAGATAGTGAACCTGCTGGATGTCCTGATTTTGCATTATATACCTGTTCTATTATATCTTTTCTAATTTCTTTGGCTTTTTGTTTTAATTCTTCAATATCCATTTTTCATTACCCACCCTTTCGTTTAAGTCGTAAAATTAATTTTCAGCTTCTTCAGATATTTCTTTTTTATTTGTTTTCTCAGTTGTTTCTTGGCTTTCAGATTCTTCAGCGTTCTCTTCTAATTCTTCAATAACAATCTGATGATTCTCATCCATCTTATACCTTGGAAGTTCTGGCAATTCATCTAAAGAAGAATAACCAAACATTCTTAAAAACTCATCTGTTGTTTTATATGACATTGGTTTACCTGGTAAATCAAGCTTTCCTGCTTCTTCTATCAAACCATATTCCAAAAGCTTATAAATTGTAGCATCTACACTTACACCTCTTATTGCCTCTACCTCTGCTCTAGAAATTTTTGGATTATATGCAATTATAGAAAGAGTTTCTAATGCTGCATTTGAAAGTTTTGGCTTATTCCTTTTATCTATTATTTGATAGATATATTCATAATTTTCTTTTTTACTACATAGTTGATATCCGTTATTTAAGCTTATTAATTCAATTCCTCTATTTTGTGCTTTATAATCTTCTTTCATTTTGTCTAATATTTTTTTTAGGTCTTTTTTAGATACTTCTAACACAAATTCCATTTCTTCTATTGCAACCATTCTTCCTGCTGCAAATAGCATACTTTCTATTATTGACTCTATTTTTTCTATTTCCATTTTAAATTCACTCTTTCTATTTAATTTCTCCCACCAAATCATAATCCCTATACTCTGTAATTTTGCAAGTTACAAATTCATTTATTTTCAAATCTGTATTTTTAATATACACTAACCCATCTATATCTGGTGCATCAAACTTAGTTCTTCCTATTACGTATTTTCTATCAAACGATTTAGCTTCAATTAATACTTCTTGCTCTGTTCCAATTTTAGCTTTCATCTTTTCTCTAGAAATTTGTTGTTGCAAACTCATAATCTTATTAAATCTTGATTTTTTCGTCATGTGATGTATTTGATTTGGCATTGTGCTAGCAGGAGTTCCGTCTTCTTTTGAATATTCAAAAACTCCTAATTTATCAAATTTTGCATTTTCTACAAAATCATACAATTCTTCAAATTGTTCCTTTGTCTCTCCTGGGAAGCCTACAATTAAACTTGTTCTTAAGGTTACATTTGGTATTTCTTTTCTAATTTTTGAAAGTAGATTTTCTATATTTTGCTTTGAAGTTTTTCTATTCATTCTTTTCAAAACTTCATCTGATATGTGTTGAATTGGAATATCAAAATATTTTGCAATTTTATCCTCATTTTTCACAACTTGTATTAATTCATCTGTAATTCCTTCAGGATATGAATACAAAAATCTAATCCAATGAATTCCATCTATTTTGCAAAGTTTTTGAAGTAATTCTGCAAGTTTTGATTTTCCATATAAATCGACTCCATATTTTGTTGTATCTTGCGCAATAATAATTAATTCTTTAATTCCTTGTCTTGCTAAAATTTCCGCTTCTTTTATAATCTCTTCCATTGGTCTACTTATAAATAACCCTCTAATATATGGAATTGCACAATATGTACACAAATTGCTACAACCTTCTCCTATTTTTAAATAAGCATAATTTTCTCCTGTAGATATAGTTCGTTGTAGATATTCTTGCTCTTTAAACATCGGCAATTTGCGAAGTTTCTTTTTGGGACGGAGGAAAAAATCCTCCTCATCTTCCTTATAGCCATTTACATCATTTTCTGTATTTTTTTTAGATTGCAAGCTCTTTTCTGTTTTTGAGCAAGGTTCATTTTTTCCTCCGTCCCCAAAAGGAACCTTCTCCCACATTTTATCATAATCTTCTATTTTTAAGAACAAATCTACCTCTGGCAATGCTTTTACTAGTTCGTCATAATACCTTTGTACTAAACATCCCATAACTATTAGGTACTTGCATCTTTTTTTCTTGTATTCCGCCATTTCTAAAATTGTATTTATTGCTTCTTCTTTGGCTGATTCTATAAATCCACAAGTATTTATTACTATTATTTCCGCTTCTTTCGGATTGTTTACTATTTCAAACTTATACTCTTTAAATTTTCCTATTGTTACTTCTGTATCTATTAAATTTTTACTACATCCAAGTGATATAAATCCTACTTTCATTCTCTTTCCTCTCCTAATTTATTTTGCTCACTTAATAACTCTAACTTTTCTTCCACAAATTTTTTTAAATCTTCTAATCCGTATTTACTTTGTTTATAATCCAAATCTCTATCAATACTCGGTTTTTCAAAATACTCTACTTTTACTTTTTCTAATTGATCATACAAACTAGTAAAGGCTAATAATTGTTTCTTTGTAGGTTTATATGGAAAAACTACACCAAAAATAATATTTCTTATATCATATTCATCCATATTAACTGGATAAATAATTATATACCCATCTTTAGCACATATATTAGGTGCATTTAGTGCTGTACAATACCAATTAATTTCAACTGATAGAACTAATTGGTAGTCCAACCTTAAAAATGGTTGCCAATGAGCATATTCATTTTCTTTTCTTGCCACTGAGATAATTCTTCCATCCATTCTTATTGCTATTAAAAATTTTTTTTCAAAATAACTATAATCCTCTTCCATTTTTACTCCTTATATAGTTTTATGTTTCCATTGTTATATTCTTCTAATACCTTCAAATATATTTCATTTTGTACAATTCTTATTTTCTTAGGGTGAACTAAATATCTTAAACTTAGCTCTATATGAGATTTCTCAATTCTTGTATATATAATTGGTTCTAGATTATTAAAATAAATTCTATATTCAACTGTTGCATCATCTACTTGATTTTCCATCTTCTTTGGAATTTCTTTTAAAATATCGTTGTTTTCTAAAATATCATATAAAATTGATTTAGTTTCTTCCAAATTAGAATCTAACTCCACATTAATTCTAATTTCGTCCCATATGTATTTAAAAGCCTTTGTAAAATTCTTTGTAGATTCGGAAAATACAGCAGAATTTGGTATATGTATTATTTTTCCTGTACTTTGTTCGTACTCATTTCCTTCTGCAATCTCTAACATTTCAAATCCTAAAGCATGCATCGTAATTACATCGCCTTTTATTCCTTTAACTTCTATTCTATCTTCTATCTCAAATATTTTCTTTGTACTTATATATATTCCAGCAAAAAAATTAAATATTATTTCTCTTAATGCAATTGTTATTGCTGCAGATATAAAACTGATTAAAGTCATTAAACTTTTTATTTGTTCTTTCCAAATTAAAATTACTACTATCCAACAAATCACAGTTAAAGAAATCTTTATTTTTCTGTTTCTAAAATACTTTTTCTTATCACTTACGTGTAATTCTGAATATATCTTTTTTATGATAGATTTTAAAATCGCAAAAAATATAAATGTTAATATTGTAAGAATCGTCAAATAAATATATTGTTTATCTAATCCTGTATCTTTTCCTATATAATCTGATAGTTCTTTTACTATATTTAGCATTTTTTCCTCCTCTTATATCTTTTATTTTATCTCTATTCAATATTTTTTACATTCTCATCAGGAACATAATATTTTGTTCCAAGCATTTTATCTGGCAAATATTGTTGTTCCACAACATGTCCTGGATAGTCATGTGGATATTTGTAGCCAATACTATACCCTAAATTTTTCATTCCTTCTGCTGGTGCATTTCTAATATGCATTGGAATTGTTCCTGTATCTTTACTTGAAACATCTTCCAAAGCTTTATCTATTCCTAAATATGTTGCATTTGATTTTTTTGAATTTGCAACATATACAGCAGCTTCTGCCAAAATAATTCTTGCTTCTGGCATTCCAACCATATGAACTGCTTGCATAGCAGAATTTGCCACAACAAGTGCATTTGGATTTGCAAGTCCTACATCTTCTGCGCTACATATAACTATTCTTCTTGCTAAAAACATTGGGTCTTCTCCTCCATGTAAAGCTCTTGCCAAATAAAATAAAACTGCATCAGGATCCGAGCCTCTCATAGATTTTATAAATGCACTTATATTGTCATAATGTGAATCTCCAGTTTTATCAAAAACTGCTTTTTTTGTTTGAACACAGTTTTGAAGAATTTCATCTGTAATAACAATTTCTCCATTTTCATTCATAGAAGTTGTAAGTGTTGCAATTTCTAGTGCATTTAAAGCTGTTCTTACATCTCCTCCTGAAATATTGCTAAGTTTTTCTAACGTTTCATCTTCAATTTTTATGTTATATTCTCCAAGACCTTCTTTTTTTGTTAGTGCCATTTTCAAAACTTTAAAAATATCATTTTGAGTCAATGGCTCAAGTTTTACTACCATAGAACGTGAAATTAAAGCTTTATTTACCTCAAAATATGGATTTTCTGTTGTTGCTCCAATCAGAATTATAGTTCCATTTTCAACATAAGGAAGTAATGCATCTTGCTGTAACTTGTTAAATCTATGTATCTCATCTATAAACAATACTGCTTTTCCTGTAGGGTTTAGCATGAAGTTTTTTGTTTCTTCAATAACTGCTTTTATATCTGCAACTCCTGCTGTTACAGCATTTATTTTGTAGAATTTATATTTAGTTGTTTCAGATATTACTTGTGCAAGAGATGTCTTTCCGCACCCTGGAGGTCCGAACAGAATTAAACTTGACAATCTGTCTGCTTTTATTGTTCTATATAAAATTTTATCTTTTCCTAAAACATGCTCTTGACCTACATATTCTTCTAAAGTTTTAGGTCTCACTCTATAAGCTAAAGGTTCATTGCTATTCATCGTTTTCTCCTTTTTCCGTTTATACTCTTGTAACGATTATTATGTATAGTAACCTGAGGTTGATTTTTTCCTCCGTCCCCAAATTCACTCTATAAACATTGCATCTCCAAAGCTGAAAAATCTGTATTTTTCTTTTACTGCTTCATTATATGCTTCTAAAACAAATTCTCTTCCGGCTAAAGCTGATACAAGCATTAAAAGTGTTGATTTTGGCAAGTGAAAATTTGTTATTAACCCATCTATACATTTAAATTTATATCCTGGATATATATAAATCCCAGTATCAGCTTCTGTTGCTTGAACAAGTCCTGTTTCTTTTGATGCAATTGTTTCTAGCACTCTACAAGATGTTGTTCCAACTGCAATCACTCTTCCTCCTACTTTCTTGGTCTCATTTATTTTGTCTACATCTTCTTGTTTAATATAAAAATGCTCTGTATGCATTTGATGATCTTCTATATTTTCTTCTTTTACAGGTCTAAAAGTTCCTATTCCTACATGTAATGTTACATTTGCAATTTTTACGCCTTTTTCTTCTATTTTTTTCAAAAGCTCTGGTGTAAAGTGTAGACCAGCTGTAGGTGCTGCAGCAGAGCCATCATATTTTGCATATACTGTTTGATATCTATCTTTTTCTTTTAAACTTTCATGTATATATGGTGGAAGTGGCATAAGCCCTATTTTGTCTAATATTTCGTTAAAAATCCCATCATATTCAAATTTTACTTTTCTTGTTCCACCTTCCATAATATCTAATATTGTGGCTTTAAGTAATCCATCTCCGAATTCAACATTTGTTCCTGGTTTTAATTTATTTCCTGGTCTTACTATTGTCTCCCAAACATCTCCTTCTAGCTGTTTTAACAAAACAAACTCAACATTTGCTCCTGTTTCTTTTTTTCCATAAAGTCTTGCAGGAATTACTTTTGTGTTATTTCTAACTAAACAATCTCCTGGTTTTAAGTAATCTATTATATCTTTAAAAGTTTTATGTTCTATTGTTTTGTTATCTCTATTTAGTACCATCAATCTTGATTCATCTCTTTTTTTTATTGGTATTTGTGCTATTAATTCTTCTGGTAGATTATAATCAAATTCTTCTAATTTCACTTTAATTGCTCCTTTTTCTTTCCATTATTGTAACTATTTTATCATAATTGCAAAGAAAAGTAAAGAAACACATTAGACTTTTTTATGTTAATTGCTAGTAGAACTATATCGATATATTCCCTTAAATTTTATCAATAAAAGTTTTTATAACATGAATAATTTCACTAGTTTTTGGCTTTTCATATTTTTTAGGAATAAACCTCTTTACTTTTTTTAAAGCTACGCCAAGTTCAGAAACATCATTTATACCTACAAGCCACCCTCTATTATTAAATTCAACTTCTATATCTTTTTGATGATCATTTACATGTTCTTTATATTTTTTTAACCTCGGAACAGCAATAACTTTTTTATTTTGTTCAAGAGACATTTCAATTGACCCCACTCCTGCGTGAGTTATAATTAAATCAGCTTTTTTTATTAAATATTCTAAGTTTTCTTTTGATGTCAAATCAAAAATTTTCATTTTATCAGAATTATACTTTGTAAAACCTGCTTGTACAATTACTTCTTCATTAATATTCCCATTTTCTATATTTTTTTCTATCTCATCTAATAATCGGTGAAAATCATTATTCTGAGTTCCAAGCATAACTAAAATCATAATTAAACCCTCTTTTATTTTAAAAATTCAACTTATTCATATTTTGCCACAAAAAATTTCAAATTAATTCATATATCTCAACATATAAGTCTTATATTTATTTTGTTTTAAAAAAATTTATTTATTCATGTTATATTTTTTTACTTTTTGGTCAAAATATTATTGTTTAATTTTTTGAAAGGATTTAGATATGAAAAAATATATTTTATGGATAATTTTAGCAATAGCAATTTTTTTGGCTCTTATTTATTTTTTTAATAGAGATGGTAATTCAAAAAGTGATACAAATTATAATTCTACACGAACGTCTCAAAATATATCTAATGATACAAACTCTACTGATAACAACAAAGATGAATCAAATGTGGAAGAAAACAAAAGTTATAATGATAATAGTGATGATGAGTCTGATGAAGAAGACTCAGAAAAAAAATCTTCTGAAAATGACTCAAAAAAAGAAGAAACTCCTAAAAAAGAAAAAGAAATAGCATCCTTTACAACAAAAATTTACACAAAAGATTCAGGTAGACAAAACAATCTTACACTTGCCTGTTCCTCTTTAAACAACACAACTGTAGATAACGGAAAAACATTTTCTTTTTCAAAAACTGTTGGAAAAGCCACCTCTGGTAAAGGTTATAAAAAAGCTGATGTTTTTAGAAACGGAGATGTTGTAGAAGCTCTTGGTGGCGGACTTTGCCAAGTGAGTACCACTCTATATAATGCTGTTTTAAAAATTCCTGAACTCAAAGTTACAGAAAGACACCCTCATAGTAACAAAGTTCCATATATTAAATCTGGTAAAGATGCAGCTGTATCTTATGGTGCTCAAGATTTTAAATTTGTAAATAATACTGGAAATACAATAAAAATAAAAGCTTCAAATACAAAAAATAATGTTACAGTAAAAATTTTAAAATTAGAATAATAATTTAGTCAACATTTATTAACATATAATAGTAAAAAATAGTATGCGAAATTCTTTAGTTCAGATTAACTTGTAAAAATACTATTGAATTTCGCATATTTTTTACCTTAATAAAGTAAACCATTTATCTAACACATATTGTTCCATATTAAAAAAATTAATTTTATCAATATCATCTGCACATATTAAATTACATTCTCCAATGTTCTCTTCATTTAATGTATATTTTAATTTTCCTATAACTTCACCTTTCTTTATTGGTGCTTGAATGATATCTTGCATTTCTATATTTTGTTCAATATTAAAATCATTTCCTTTTGTAATTAACGTTCCACAATCTTTTTCTGCTACTACATTAGCTTCTGAATTTACACCTTTTTCAACTGTTATTTTTTTAACACTATCCCCTGCGTTTATCATTTTTTTATATTCAAAATTAGTAAATCCAAAATCTAATAAACTAGATGCATTTTTAAATCTTTTAGTTGATGTAGGTGCCTTCATAACAACTGCTATTAAAGACATTTCATCTCTTGTTGCTGAAGCAGTTAAATTAAATAATGCCTGTGATGTAGAGCCTGTTTTTAAGCCTGTACAACCAGTATAATTATGAACAAGTTTATTTGTATTTATAAGCTCTGATTTTCCATCTCTTAAAGAATCACTCCAAATTGTTGTATATTTTGTAATTTCCGGATATTTTGTTAAAAGCTCTTTTGACATTAATGCTATATCATAACTTGAAGTCAGATGTCCTTCTTCATCTATTCCGTGACAATTTTTAAATTCTGTATCATTCATTCTTAGTTCTTTAGCTTTTTCATTCATCATTTTCACAAATCCTTCTTCTGTACCACCAAGATATTCTGCCATTGCCATTACGCAATCATTTGCAGAGACAACACATATTGCTTTTAGCATTTCCTCTACAGACAATGATTCTGTTGTATCTAGCCAAATTTGTGAACCACCCATTGATGCAGCATTTTCTGAACATGGAATTTTTGTATCATAACTTATTTTCTCGTTTTTTATTGCTTCCATTATAAGCAAAATACTCATAACTTTTGTAACACTTGCTGGTCTCAATTTTTCATGTGCATTATATGAATATAAAACTTTTCCTGTATTTTGCTCTATAAGAATTGCAGAGCCACAATCTAATTTTAAAGGATTAGATATATCATTTGTATATTCTTCTGTAATATTATTTGAAACTGTGACTGTTTTACTAGCAGGACTACTCCATATATAACCCGAAAAGTCCGCATTACTATATGTTGCAAAAAATATTAATAAAATTCCTAATATAAAAATAGAAACTGTTTTTTTCATACGAAATCATTCCTCTCTCATCACTTGGAGGCAAATATGATTTTAAAGAAACTTCTTCAAACAAAAAACCTCCATATATCTATTAATATATATGCAGGTTTTTACTTTTTATTCATTAATGGCAATCTTCCATTTCTTTTATTATTGCTTCTTTATCCATATCTTTTCCGATAAAAACAAGTTTAACCATTCTATCTCCAACTTCTTCATCCCAATCTTTCATAATTTCTGGTTCTTGCTCTATCATTTGTTTTAATTCATTTTCTGGAGCAGATGCAATCCAATAACCTGTTTGAGATAGTTGCATTTGACGTCCTGCTTGTTCAAATAAATATGACATATCATAATCGTTTGCAAACCAAACTAAACCTTTGCATCTAATAACAGTTTTTGGAAATCTTTCATTTACAAACTCTTCAAATTTTTGCTCATTAAATGGCTTTCTTGAAGTATATACAAATGTAGAAATACCATATTCTTCTGCTTCGCCTTCATCATGATGGTGGTGATGGTGATGTTCATGATGATGTTCGTGTCCTTCATGATTATGATCATCTTCGTCATGGTGGTGTTTGTGATCATAGTCTTCGTGTTCATTCTCGTCATGCTCTTCTTCATCATGCTCAGCCTCATCTTCTTTCTCTATCTCTTTAATCCATCCAGCTGAAGATGAAATTTTTTCGAAATCGAAATTGTTTGTATTTATTACTTCTCCAACATCAACTTTTGCATAATTTGTTTCTATTATTTTAGCTGTAGGTTGAAGTGCTTTTATAACTTTCTTAACCTGCAAAAGTTGCTCAGGTGTTACTTCATCAACTTTATTTAAAACAATTACATTACAAAATTCTATTTGTTGTATTAAAAGATTTTCTATATCTTCTTCTTCAATGTCTTCTTTAACTAAATTTTCTCCACATCCAAATTCTGTAGCTAAACGTAGAGCATCTACAACAGTTACCACATTATCTAATCTGCATATTGGAGGTAATCCATATTGCTCCATTGAACTAGATAACATTGTAATTGTTTGTGCAATTGGAAGTGGTTCGCAAATTCCACTTGCTTCTATTAAGATATAGTCAAACTTTCTTGTTTTTAAAATATCTACTATTTGTTTCATTAAATCTTCTTTTAAAGTACAACAAATGCATCCATTAGATAGTGGTACAACATTTCCTTTGTCTTCTTCTTGAATAAATCCTCCATCCGCAATTAACTTTGCATCAATATTAACTTCTCCTATATCATTAACTATTACTGCAACTTTATATCCTTCTTGATTTGTTAAAATGTGATTCATAAGTGTTGTCTTTCCAGCTCCTAAATATCCTGTAAGTATTGTAATTGGTACTAATTTTAATTGTTCCATTTTTAATTCTTCCTTCCCTTAATTTCAAATTTATTTTAAAAGTATTGTATTTTTTCAAAATATGTTATAATATGTTTATATGAAAGTATATTCTCATTTCCTATAAAGAATAGTATATAATGACTATCACTATTTGTCCACCAAAAGATTTCGACGAAATTCGACTTAAAATACATTAAATACAGGTTGCAAAGACACTTGGATAACACTACTTATTATAAATAGTATTACAGCACACCAGATAATTAATATACCTTTATTTTTTTTAGATTCATCTTTGTTTTTATACTTCATTTTTATTATAATACCAATTATTAATAATATTGGACTAATAATTATTTCAAATAAAGATGCTATCATTCTTATTAATGTATTTAAATTGCTTATTCTTATTTGACTCACATCTTCTTGTGCTGGTTTTAAATCTGCCGGATTAACTGCTAATACTGTTGTTTGAAACACAACAATAAATATACTCAATAAAACAATAATTGATATTATTTTTCTCCTCATTTCATTTTCTCCTTAATTCTAACCAATGTATTTAAAGCATCAATTGGCGTTAATTCATTTAAATTTACTTTATCAAGTTCTTGAGCAATTTCTGCCAACTTATAGTTAAACATATCAAATTGTCCTTCGACTTGTTTTTTATTTTCTTTTTCTAAATTTTTTCCGTTTAATACACTTTTTCTTTCAATAGTTCTTAAAATCTGATTTGCTCTTGTTGTAACATCTTTTGGAACTCCTGCAAGACGTGCTACGTGTATTCCATAACTTTCATCAGTTCCACCTCTTACAATTTTACGTAAGAATATGATGTCCTCTCCTTTTTCTTTAACTGCTATTGAATAATTTTTAATTCCTTCTTGTTTTTCTTCTAAATCTATTAATTCATGGTAATGTGTTGCAAATAATGTTTTAGCTCCACACTTTTGCTTGTCTGCAATAAATTCTGCTACTGCCCAAGCAATTGAAAGTCCGTCAAATGTAGAAGTTCCTCTTCCTATTTCATCTAAAATAACCAAACTATTTGCTGTTGCTTCTTTAAGAATAGTTGCAACTTCCATCATCTCTACCATAAATGTACTTTGTCCCATACTTAAATCATCTGAAGCTCCAACTCTTGTAAATATTTTATCTACTACTCCAATTTTAGCTGATTGTGCTGGTACAAAACTTCCGACTTGTGCCATTAAAGTAATTAAAGCTACTTGCCTCATATATGTAGATTTTCCTGCCATATTTGGTCCTGTAATAATAGAAACTCTATTGTCAGATTTATCTAAATATGTATCATTTGAGATAAATTCTCCTTGTGGTAACATTTTTTCAATTACAGGATGTCGGCCTTCTCTAATGTCTATGACACCTGAATCTGTTACTTCTGGCATACAATAATTCATATCTTCTGCAACCTGTGCAAATGATGTTATGACATCTAAAGTAGAAATTATTTCTGCAGATTTTTGAAGCCTTTTTACATTTGAAGCAATTTCTTTTCTAATTTTATCAAATGCTTCAAGTTCGAGTTTTATAACTTTTTCTTCTGCACCAAGAATTTGATTTTCTAGATTTTTAAGTTCTTCTGTAATGTATCTTTCTCCATTTGTTAAAGTTTGTTTTCTTATGTATGAATCAGGTACCATATTTTTGTAAGTATTTGTAACTTCGATATAATATCCAAAAACCTTATTAAATCCAACCTTAAGCGATTTTATACCTGTAGCTTCTTTTTCTCTTGCTTCTAATTCCATAAGCCATGTTTTTCCATCTGTAGTTGCCTTTTTTAGAGTATCTATTTCATCATTATATCCAAGTTTTATATATCCTCCATCTTTAGTTACCATTGGTGGATCATCAACTATAGATTTTTCTACTAATTCATGAATGTTTTGTAATTCATCTAAATTTTCATATAATTCTTTTAGAAGTGGTGACTGACATTTTGACAAAACTTTTTTTACATCAGGAAGCTTACTTAACGAATTCTTTAAAGTTATCATATCTCTTGGAGTTCCATTTCCATAAGCCATTTTTCCAGCTAAACGTTCTATGTCATAAACCTTTTTTAAGTTTTCTACAACATCTCCACGAAGCATAATATCATCTTTTAATTCTTTAACTCCATCTAATCTTCTATTAATTTCTGTAATATCAATTAAAGGGTCATTTAGCCATCTTCTTAAAAGCCTGCCTCCCATTGAAGTTGAAGTTTTATCCAAAACCCAAAGAAGAGTTCCTTTTTTGGATTTATCTCGCATTTTTTCTGTTATTTCAAGGTTTCTTCTTGCATTGATATCTAATGACATATATCTTGAAATTGAATATATTGTAATTTTGTTTATATGGTCTAAACTAGTCATTTGAGTTTGTGTTAAATACTCTGTTAAAGCATTTATTGCACATATTGCAAGAGATTTGTCATCTAACTCTTTAATGGTATTTCCTTTTACATCCTGAAGGTTAAATCTTAATTTTGTTATCTCTACGTCATCTTTAAAAAACTCATCTTTAAAATTGCTTATATAACTTGCAGGAAATCTTGTTTTTATTTTGCTAAGCTCTTCTGTAGAATCTGCCATCATTTTGTTTATAATAATTTCTGATGGTGCAAATCTTGAAATTTCATCTAAAAGTAAGGCAAAATTATTTGTTTCTTTTATTTGACTTGCATAAAATTCTCCAGTTGAAATGTCACTTACAGCGATTCCAAAATAAAATCCTGTTTTGTATATTGCCATTATATAATTGTTTTTTCTTTCTTCTAGCATATTTGACTCAACTACAGTTCCTGGTGTTACTATCTTTATGACACCACGTTTTACAATTCCTTTTGTAGTTTTCGGATCTTCTAATTGCTCACAAATTGCAACTTTATACCCTTTAGCAATTAATCTTGCAATATAACTTTCTGCTGCATGATGTGGCACTCCACACATTGGTGCTCTTTCTTCTAATCCACAATCTTTCCCTGTAAGTGTAAGTTCAAGCTCTCTTGAAACTTTTATAGCGTCATCAAAAAACATCTCGTAAAAGTCGCCTAATCTGTAAAACAATACACAGTCTTGATATTGCTCTTTTGTTTCTAAATATTTTTGCATCAT
>Ga0310691_10000272_pt1 | contig 105819 bp, 99 predicted proteins | sample 176DNAGHGlowgp2_FD_203887 | JGI IMG/M metagenome (GOLD analysis project Ga0310691, IMG submission 203887) | Sheep rumen microbial communities from Palmerston North, Manawatu-Wanganui, New Zealand - 1766 DNA GHGlow gp2 (v2) (version 2) | ecosystem: Host-associated > Mammals > Digestive system >...
CCGTCTATACCCTCCGTGTGCAAGCACCCGAGTGCATAAACGCCCCCAGAACAATAGAATAATTATTCTATTTGTTAAAATTTCTCACTCAAAACTTGCATATATGCAATTTTTGTTGTACCTTTGCAGCCGGAAAAGAATGGACTCTTATGAAAAAGAAATTTCTTAAAGCGATGAACGTCATACTTGGCGCGCTGAGCGTCGGTATGCTGGGCTGTAAAAACGCTCCCAAAGAGTGCCTGTACGGTCCACCGCCCCCCGAAGATCTATACGGTCCACCCGTGCCCGAAGAGATGGTCATGCCCAAGTATGGCCCACCATGGATGCTGAACGGCGAAGAAGAACCCATGGAAAGGGGAGAGTTAAAAGAGGAAAGTGGAAAGTTAAAAGAGGAAAGTGGAGAGTTAAAAGAGGAAAGTGGAAAGTGAAAAGTGGAAAGAGGAAAGAGGAAAGAGGAAAGTTAAAAGTGGAAAGTTAAAAGAAGAAAATGAATATATCGTATAATTGGCTTAAACGCTACATCGCTCTGCCGGATGATGCAGAGACAGTAGCTAAAATCCTTACTTCAATCGGTCTTGAAGTAGGAACAGTAGAAACAGTAGAGACCATCCGCGGCGGTCTCAAAGGATTGGTGGTAGGTGAAGTGCTGACATGTATTCCCCACCCTAATTCCGACCACATGCATATCACCACAGTGAACGTGGGCGAAGTAGATGCTCAAGGCTCCACCCTCGACGCAGAGGGGCGTCACATCCTTCAAGTGGTATGCGGTGCGCCTAACGTAGCCGCCGGACAGAAAGTGATAGTAGCCACCATAGGCACCGTGCTCTATGACGGGGACCAGAGTTTCACCATTAAGAAAGGCAAACTGCGTGGAGAAGATTCCTTCGGAATGATTTGCGCGGAAGATGAGATAGGCGTAGGTACCGACCATGCCGGTATCATCGTTCTGCCTGCCGAGACACCAGTAGGTCTGCCTGCACGCGAGTACTACCACGTGGAAGACGATACGATCATTGAGGTGGATATAACGCCTAACCGCTCTGACGCGGCGTCCCACTTCGGCGTGGCGCGGGACCTGTATGCGTATTATCGGAGTCATCAGAATAATCCGATTTCTTTGAATAAGCCGAGTGTAGAGGATTTCAAGGTGGATAACCACGAGCTACCGATAAAGGTCAATGTAGATGCCCCGGATGCTTGTCCGCGTTATTCCGGCGTAAGCATCAAAGGTGTGAGCATCCATGAATCGCCGGAATGGCTGAAAAACAGCCTCTCCGCCATCGGTCTGCGGCCCATCAATAACGTGGTGGACGTGACGAACTTCGTGCTCCATGAGTGCGGCCAGGCCTTGCACGCCTTCGATGCAGACAAGATAAAAGGCAACGAGATACATGTACGTTTTGCCCGCCAAGGAGAGAAATTTACTACCCTTGATGGCGTAGAGCGTGAGATGAACGAACGCGACCTGATGATTGCCAACGCCTCCGAGGCGATGTGCATCGCCGGTGTGTTCGGAGGACTGGAGAGCGGCGTGACAGAGCACACAAAGAACGTGTTCCTTGAGTCCGCTTATTTCGACCCCGTGACTATCCGTAAGACCAGCCGTCGCCATCAACTCCAGACAGATGCTTCGTTCCGCTACGAGCGCGGATGTGACCCGAATAATACCATCTACGTCCTAAAACGCGCCGCTTTGCTCATTCAAGAGGTAGCGGGCGGACAGATAGCGATGGAGATCGTTGATAAAGTTGAGAGTGGAGAGTCGAGAGTCGAGAGACCTTTTGCTCCATGGGACGTGACGATTGACATCGAGCGCGTCAACGCGTTGATTGGAAAGGCTATCGGCGAAGAGACCATTGAGACCATACTCAACGCTCTCGAAATCGAGATCGTTGAAAAGGTACAAAGGGACAATGTACAAAGTACAAAGGATATATGGAAGTTGCGTGTACCGCGTTACCGCGTGGACGTGCAGCGCGAGTGCGACGTAGTGGAAGATATACTTCGTATATACGGCTACGACAATGTGGAGTTCCCGGAAAAACTGAACACCAGTTTGGCCTACGGTCGCAAACCCGACCCGGAACAACTACGCCGCCGCATAGCAGAGCAGTTGACCGCTCAGGGATTCTATGAAATTCTCAATAACTCGCTGACCAAAGTGTCTTACTACGAGCCGTTGCAGCAACTGACGCTTGACACGTGTGTCAAGATCATGAATCCGCTGAGTCAGGATCTGGGCGTTATGCGTCAGACCCTGCTCTTCGGAGGTCTGGAGTCCATCGCACGCAACGCTAACCGTAAGAACAGCGACCTGTGTCTGTATGAGTTCGGTAATTGCTATCATTATGATAAGTTGAAGGTTGAAAGTTTAAAGTTGAAAGGAATCGAAACAGATTCTCTGACTGCTTATTCCGAGGAACCGCATCTCGGTCTATGGATAACGGGAAACAAAACGGCAATATCGTGGGTGCGCAAGGAGGAGAAATCATCGTTCTATGAGCTCCATGCATATGTGAACAATATTCTCAAGCGTCTGGGAGTGGACCTCGCCAAAATGACCGTAGAGCGGTTAGAGAATGAACTATTCCAGGACGGTCTCGTCCTCAAAGCGGCTAACGGCAAAGAACTGGGATATATCGGTATTGTAGCACGCAAACAGTTGAAAATCTTCGATATAGACCAAGAGGTCTTCTATGCAGACCTGGATTGGACTCAACTGCTCAAGCAGAACAAGCAATACAAAGCCGTTATCACCGACCTGCCGAAATATCCGGAGGTGAAGCGTGACTTTGCGCTGCTCGTGGATAAGTCCGTTGAGTTCGCGGACCTCGCCCGCGCGGCTTTTGCTACCGAGCGCAAGCTGCTGAAGAACGTGTACCTCTTTGATGTCTATGAAGGCAAGAACCTCGAACCCGGTAAGAAATCGTATGCCCTCTCGTTCATCCTTCAGGACGCAGAGAATACACTCAAAGATACACAGATTGAGAACATCATGAACCGCCTGAAGGCAACATTCGAAGAGAAATTCAATGCTACCCTCCGCTGATCAAAACGAGATATTACGCCGTCGCACTTTCGCGATTATATCACACCCGGACGCCGGTAAAACAACGCTGACGGAGAAACTCCTGTTGTACGGCGGTGCCATCCACGTGGCGGGTGCTGTCAAATCGAATAAGATTCGTAAAACAGCCACGTCAGACTGGATGGAGATAGAGAAACAACGTGGTATATCCGTTGCCACTTCTGTGATGGGTTTCGACTACCGAAGAGGCGCCGGGCAGGGTGCGCAAGATGACACCATTTATCATATCAATATCCTTGACACACCGGGTCACCAGGACTTTGCCGAAGACACTTTCCGTACGCTCACAGCCGTTGACTCTGCGATTGTCGTTATCGACAGTGCCAAAGGTGTCGAGACACAGACACGCCGCCTGATGGAAGTATGCCGAATGCGCAAAACACCCGTCATGGTCTTTATGAACAAGATGGACCGTGAAGGCAAAGATCCGTTCGACCTGATGGATGAAGTGGAACGCGAGTTGCAAATCAAAGTGACGCCAGTATCGTGGGCGAACGGACAAGGATTGAAATTTGAATCCGTCTTCGCAATCAACCAACGTCCGAAGGACGTTAGCGGAAAGTTGGCAGAAGACTTAGAGATGGTGGATGGTGTTTATCCCGCATTCGACAAAGAAGCCTACCTGCGGGGCGAGCTCGCGCCGGTTTTCTTCGGTTCGGCATACAAAACAATCGGTGTTCAGGAGTTACTGGATTTTCTGGTAACCAACGCTCCCGCTCCGCGTCCTGTCGATGCAGAAGAGCGCACCGTTGAACCGATGGAAGACAAGTTTACGGCGTTCTGCTTTAAGATTCATGCGAACATGGACCCGAACCACCGTTCGTGCATCGCCTTCTTCAAGATATGTTCCGGTAAGTTTCTGCGCAACACCTATTATTATCACGTGCGCAAGGACCAGCAAATGCGTTTTGCTGCTCCGACGTGCTTCATGGCGCAGAAGAAAGAGACGGTGGATGAAGCCTTTGCCGGCGATGTAGTGGGTCTGCCGGATACGGGCAACTTCAAGATTGGAGACACTCTTACCGCCGGTGAGAAACTGCATTTCAAGGGCCTACCCTCTTTCTCTCCGGAGATGTTCAAATATATCGACAACGCCGACCCCATGAAACAGAAACAACTGGAGAAAGGCATCAACCAATTGATGGACGAGGGTGTGGCGCAGCTCTTTGTGAGCCAACTCAACGGCCGTAAAATCATCGGTACCGTGGGTCAACTGCAGTTTGAAGTTATTCAATACCGTCTGGAACACGAGTACCAGGCCAAATGCAAATGGCAACCGCTTCAGATGTACAAAGCCTGCTGGATAGAGTCCGATGACGATGCCGAACTCGATATGTTCAAGAAGCGCAAAGCGCAATATATGGCGACCGACAAAGAAGGTCGAGACGTCTTTATGGCAGACAGTGCCTACGTGCTGAACATGGCGCAGCAGGACTACAAGCATATCACATTCCACTTCACAAGTGAATTTTAGATTGGATATTTTACATTTTAAATTTGATATATTATGAAAAACAGATCTCTTCAGATTCGCCTCATCGTCATGAACTTTTTGGAGTTCGCTGTATGGGGTGCGTATTTGACGTCGATGGGCCGCTATTTGGGCGCTCACGGCTTTGGTAGCCAGATTGGTTGGTTCTATTCCATCCAAGGTATCGTCAGTCTTTTCATGCCCGCCCTAATGGGTATTGTAGCCGATCGCTGGCTTCCGGCACAGAAAGCATTAAGTCTCTGTCATGGTTTGGCGGGTATTTTCATGGCCGCCGCCGGTATCTATGCGTTTAGCGCGGGTGCCGATGTGGCTTTTGCGCCGCTCTTCTCGTTGTATACCATCTCTGTAGCCTTCTTCATGCCGACCATCGCTCTCACCAACTCGGTAGCCTTCAATGCGCTGGTTAAAGCAGGCATGGACACCGTGAAAGACTTCCCGCCTATCCGTGTATTCGGTACGGTTGGTTTTATCGCAACGATGTGGATTGTGGACCTTGTAGGCGCGATGGATACTCCTGCGCAATTTGTGATTAGCGGCGGCCTGAGCATCATTCTGGCGATATACTCACTCACCTTGCCTAATTGCGAAATCAGCAAGAAAGAGGGCAAAGTGGATTTGGTGGAGGCGCTGGGCCTCAAGGCTTTCACCCTCTTCAAACAGAAAAAGATGGCGCTGTTCTTCATCTTCTGTATGTTCCTTGGTGTCAGCCTGCAAATCACCAACGGTTTTGCCAATCCGTTCCTCGCCAGTTTCGGCAAGAACCCGGCCTTTGCAGACACTTTTGCCGTACAGCATTCCGGTATTCTGATTTCTATCAGCCAGATATGTGAAGCGCTTTGTATCCTTGCCATCCCGTTCTTCCTGAAACGTTTTGGCATCAAGAATGTGATGCTCATGGCGATGTTTGCATGGGTATTCCGTTTCGCGTTCTTCGGCGCGGGTAATCCGGCTATGCCGGGCGTTCTGCTCTTCGTGCTCAGTTGCATCGTTTACGGCTTTGCCTTCGATTTCTTCAATATATCGGGAGCTCTGTACGTGGACCAGGAGACCGATCCTTCGATGCGCTCGTCCGCGCAAGGTCTTTTCATGGTAATGACCAACGGTGTGGGTGCTACTATCGGTACGCTTTCTGCACAAGCCGTGGTGAACAAGTTCGTTTATCATCTGCCCGAAACGGCTGATTTTATGGCTGTTTGGAATGGATGGAAGATGTCATGGTACACCTTTGCAGGCTATGCGTTGATTGTGGCTGTACTCTTCTGGATCTTCTTCCCGAAGACCCCGGCTAACAAAGACCTTGAGGTAAAACACTAAATGCGTAAATGAGAAAATAAGAAAATGAGAAAATAATAAAATGTACCGTAAGGAACTAACATATTATTTCTCCACGCCGATTGCGTACATCGTTATAGGCTTGTACCTTTTGGCTATCAGTCTATTCCTTTGGGTTATCCCGGGTCAGTGGAACATCATTGACTCGGGGTACGCCCAAGTGGATGGATTGTTCCAATTGAGCCCGTGGCTGTTTATGCTCTTATGCCCGGCACTGACGATGCGCCTACTCTCCGAAGAGCGTCAATCGGGCATGTGGGACCTCATCCGTACCAAACCCATCTCGTTGACACGTATCATGTTAGGCAAATATTTCGCGGCATGGACATTGCTGTTGATTGGTTTACTGCCCTGCTTTGTCCACTATTTTGTAGTGGCATATATGGCGGAACCGATGGGTAATCTGGATAGCGGCGCCTTCTTGGGTTCGTTCCTCGGACTCATTCTGCTCAGTGGTACTTTCATGGCCGTAGGACTTCTTTGTGCTACGTTCAGCAAAAGTCAAATAGTATGCTTTATTAGCGGTGCATTGACTTGCTTTATACTCTATTGGGTTCTTCTCCAAGCCCACTACTCTTCCCTCTCGCGCGGCGTACTCGACCTGCGAGATGTGGTATTCTTTATCACCATCTCCACCCTCTCCATCCTTGCGTCCATCTTCATCATCGACCGCTTAACGAAAAAATAAATGTGAAAATGCGCAAATGAGAAAATGAATAAATACTATGACACGAATCGGCGTTTTATCGGATACACACGGGTTGCTGGACCAACGCATCTTTGAGCATTTCAAAGATGTGGATGAGATTTGGCATGCCGGCGATATAGGCAGCGAGGATGTGCTGCGCCGCCTGCGCGAGTTCAAGCCTACGCGCGCGGTGTATGGAAATATGGATAGCGGAGACGTGCGTTACTCGCTGAGCGAGTTCTATCGTTTTCGCGTAGAAGAAGTGAATGTGCTCATGACCCATATCGGCGGCTATCCGGGGCACTATAACCCCTGGCTCATTCCTATGTTCAGAAAAGAACCTCCGGATCTTTTTGTTTGCGGTCACAGTCATATATTGAAGGTTCAGTATGATCATCAGTTTAAGTTCCTGACTATGAATCCGGGTGCCGCAGGCAAGCAAGGATGGCAACCATGCCAGACACTTCTTCGCTTCACTATAGATGGCTCGAAAATTGACAATTTGGAAGTAATAGAACTCGAAAGGCTCTGATTTTTACAAGTAAACAGAGCTTTTTTTATGTAAAAATGAAGAAATCAATAAAAATATGTTCTATAACATAAAAAAATATTTGTATGAATAAAAAAAAAGCAGTACCTTTGCGTCGGATTTGAGAATTGCAAACTGCAGTTGGCAAAATCCACCCAAAGGCCAATCTTTTTTGTACCTTAAATAAACAGACTAATACCTTAGAAAAACAGTCGTCGTGATGACGCCTGTTTTCATTTTTAAAAAAAAGATATACACACGACTAAAGGGGTCCTTCACGGAGCCCCTTTTTGTTATAAACATATGCAAAAACAAACAAACACTTGTATATGTCAAAAAAAAGCACTAACTTTGCAGCCGCAAAGTTTGCAAACAAAAAGAACTATTATATTTATGGAAAGAAAAGTACGTGTACGTTTTGCGCCTTCCCCAACCGGCGCGTTGCATATCGGCGGTGTTCGCACTGCTTTGTATAATTATCTCTTTGCTCGCCAGCACGGCGGAGATATGCTTCTTCGAATCGAAGATACAGACTCCACCCGCTTTGTTCCGGGCGCAGAGGAATATATCCTGGAAGCACTTGATTGGCTTGGTATCGGCATTGACGAAGGTCTGCGTCTAAAAAAAGGCACAAAGGAGATTGAGGCAGTAGGCTCGCATGGTCCATACCGGCAGAGCGAGCGACGCGAGATTTATCATCAGTATGTGAAGCAACTACTGGATAGCGGTCACGCCTATATTGCTTTTGACACCCCCGCCGAACTGGAAGCCAAGCGCGCGGAGATACCTAATTTTCAATATGACGCACGCACGCGTATGCAAATGCGCAACTCGCTCACAATGGATGCAGCAGAGGTACAACACCTTATCGATAACGGAGAGAAATATGTAGTGCGCTTTAAGGTGGAACCGGACGAAGATGTGCATGTACATGATCTCATCCGAGGAGAGGTAGTTATCAACTCCAATATATTGGATGACAAAGTGCTGTATAAATCTGCGGACGACCTGCCCACCTATCACCTGGCGAACATCGTTGATGACCATCTGATGGAGATTAGTCATGTTATCCGTGGCGAAGAATGGTTGCCTTCTGCCCCGCTTCACGTCTTGCTGTACCGTGCTTTCGGCTGGCAAGATACCATGCCTCAATTTGCGCACCTACCCTTGCTGCTCAAACCGGACGGAAACGGCAAACTCAGCAAGCGCGACGGAGACAGACTCGGTTTCCCGGTTTTCCCGCTGGAATTCCATAATGAGAAAGACGGCACCGTTTCGTCCGGTTACAGAGAGAGCGGCTATCTGCCCGAGGCTGTCATCAATTTCCTGGCACTCCTCGGTTGGCACGGTACCGGCGATAAAGAACTGTACACCATGGACGAACTGATCCAAGATTTCAGTCTTGACCGTGTATCCAAATCCGGCGCTAAGTTCGATTATGAAAAAGGAAAATGGTTTAATCACCAATACCTCCAGCTCCGCTCGAACGAAGAACTGGCGGAGATGTTCCTTCCTATCCTAAATGAGAAAATAGGAAAATGCGAAAATGAGGAAATCGCCAAGATTGCCAAGGTTATCGGCCTTACCAAGGACCGTGTGAACTTTGTCAACGAATTGTGGGAGCAAGTGAACTATTTCTTCGTGGCTCCTACCGAATACGACGAGAAATCACTCGCCAAGAGATGGAAAGAGGACTCTCCGCGTCATATGCGTGAGTTACTGGCTATTTTGGAAGGTATTTCCTCATGGGATCCAGATACATTGGACGGCGCTGTGATGGGTTGGATAGCAGAGAAAGAGTATGGCGTAGGCATCGTGATGAACGCTTTCCGTATCTGTCTGGTAGGCGCAGCCCGCGGTGTACATATCTGGGCTATCACTGATGTGCTCGGCAAAGAGGAAACCATCAAGCGTGTCAAAGAAGCCTTGATACGTATTGGTAATTTGTAACTTTCAATTGTCATGACCCCCCAAGAGGCACTCAATAAGTATTTCGGCTACGATGCTTTCCGTCCTATGCAAGCGGAAATCATCCACTCGGTGCTGGAGGGTCGTGATACACTTGCGCTCATGCCTACGGGCGGCGGTAAGAGTCTCTGTTTTCAGATACCGGCGCTTGTGATGGGGCATGAGAACCCGGACAAACGCCTGTGTCTCGTTATCACTCCGCTGATTGCGCTTATGCGTGACCAGGTGGCTAACCTACAAGCAAGGGGCATTCATGCGGCGGCGATATATACCGGGATGAGTTATGACAAACAACGTGTAGCCCTTGATAACTGCCTCTTCGGCCCTTACCATTTCCTGTACTGCTCCCCGGAACGGTTGGAGAGCGAAGAATTCCGCAAACGGCTGGCGGACCTGCCTATTGGTCTGATTGCTGTCGATGAGGCGCATTGTATATCCCAATGGGGGTATGATTTCCGCCCTTCGTACCTGAATATCTCTGCTGTGCGCAACTTATTGCCCGACGTGCCTGTTCTTGCGCTCACGGCGACTGCTACACCGGCCGTGGTGGAAGATATTCAACAACGCCTGGGTTTCGCCGAACAGAATGTGCTCCGCACTTCTTTCAAACGGGAGAACCTGCAGTATATCGTACGTTGGACGGATAATAAAGCCGAACAGATTGCACATATACTCTCGCGGGTCCCGGGAAGCGCCATTATCTATGTGCGCAATAGAAAAAGAGCACAAGAGTTGAGTGAATGGCTTGCCGCCAAGTCGGTATCCGCAGAGCCTCTCAGCGTAGATTTCTACCACGCCGGATTGACTACCCAAGAGCGCAACGAACGCCAACAAGCCTGGAAAGAAGGTCGAACGCGCGTTATTGTAGCGACTAACGCTTTCGGTATGGGTATCGACAAAGCGGATGTGCGGCTCGTTATTCATTATGATTTGCCGTCACACATAGAATCCTATTACCAGGAAGCAGGACGTGCCGGGCGAGATGGGAAAACCGCGTATGCCGTCCTTCTGTATAATGCGGAGGACAAAGCGAAAGCTCGCAAGCGAGTGATAGATACCTACCCTCCCAAAGAGTTCGTAGAGCGGGTGTATCATAACACCTGTGATTTTCTGCAGATAGGCGCGGGAAGTGGGCTCGGACATCGTTTTGCGCTGCATATAGACCAACTATGCCACGTTATGCACCTGCCGGTTATACAGACGTATTCCGCCCTGCACCTACTCACCCAAGCCGGATACATTGATTTTGAAGAGGAACACGAAACACAGCCGCGTGTATGTATACGCGTACCTCGAGGACAATTAGGCGAGTACAATCTCTCCGCAGAGCAGATAGAACTACTGGACCGTCTTATGCGGCAGTATTCCGGTATTTTCACGGAATTACAATATGTTCGCGAAGCCGACAAACCCGTTGACCACGCGACGCTTGTCTCGCTTGCCCAACGAGGCATCATCACCTATATCCCCCGCTCTATAGGATGCAGTCTCACGATGACGAAAGAAAGAGAGGTGGATATATACCTCTCTCCCCTGATTTTTGACGAACGTCAGAAACGTTTCGCCGAGCAAATCGATGCGATGATTGAGTACGCCGAGCAAAAACAGTTCTGCCGCGAGCAAGTATTACTTGCGTACTTCGGAGAAAACAACGCAGCGCCTTGCGGGCACTGCGATGTCTGTCGGGAGTTAACTCACCGGATTATATCTGAATGATTACAGATAGAACGCCAATTGATAGCATAAAAATTAGCGTCCTTGTAGAAAAGTACAATAATTATTATAATTGTGCAAGAGAATCTGCATTTTCTATTAATAATTCTGCATTTTTTACACTATCAACAGCGATGGTATCCTCGTTAAGCAACTCTTGCATTTGTTCCAATTCCTCATTGCTAATAGATTTATCACGGTCCTTGGTGCCCATCAGCGGTCCAAAGAAGACCTTCAGTAGCGCACGACTAATTACCTTTTTGAAATTGAATTTAGGATTAGTGGCATCGCCCGTTACCGGTACTTCGAGCAAAATCATATCCTGCGCCGAAGTCAGCAGATTGAAGCCCGCGCGGACGGGAATATTTTTATACGGAGCTTTGCTTAGACGCTCTTTGCGGCCTATACGCGGATGGTCAATCTCAATGATATTATTGCCCTGCAGTTGGCCATTGGTCACGTCCATGTGGCTCTCTATGGCCAATATTCCCCCTTCAATCGGATAACCTGTATAATTGCGGCAGAGGTCACTGAAATCCTCTATATGCACGCCCGTCATTTTTAGATTGAGACGCGTATCCTGACGCTTGAGGTCCAGTCCACCGATTACATCCGCTTTTATCTTACCTTCGTTCGGTAGCGTTGCGCTCAACTGAACGCTGTTACGTCCGTTGCCGGCTACGTTATGACCATCTACACGTAATGACTTAATGCCGTATTTCCAGTCATGCTTCATGGAGTAGTCGTAATACATGATATCATGGCCTGTTAGCGTCACATGCTTGGCCATCCATACCAACGGTTTGGCATTTTTCTGCTCCTTGGGTTGCGGAGAAGTAACAAGACTGTCGCCCATAGATGTTTCTTCTGCAACCTCTTTTTGCTCTTTCGACTTCAGCAAACGCGACAACGTGTTCCATCCCTCATGTACCTCATATGTAGCCGTCAGGCCGGTTATCATTAGGCTGTCGAGGATATATGTATTTCCTGCCACATCGCCTTTATCAATCACCAACTTGACCTCATCCAGAGCTGCTACTTCATCATTATGTGTGTCACGCAGACTCAGACCACTGATGGTCAGATGACCTTTCAGCAATATATTGGTAATCACATCCAGACTACCATCCACATGAATGGAACCGTTGATTTTTGCGCCCAGACCACTCACATTGAGATAATCCTGCACCAACGGCAAAACGACATCTGTATGTACGTCGTATAAATTCAATTTAACGGCATAACGACTCGACTGCAATTTCATTCCCGCAGCAATACCTACCCGACCGCCTGTTGGCAAACCGAACTCAATACCCGCATTCGATTGCGTGTTATCAAAATACAAGCCCGGTACATGCAGGCTCAAGTCCTCCAGTTTCCATTGCTTGTCGCTAATCACGTCGCGATAACGGATGGCACTGTTACGTATACGTATATCTTTGAGAGATACAACCCAACTGCTTTTTGTTGTATCACGGGGCTGCTCTATAGAATCATTCTTTGAGAAACGCTCAATAATATCCGAAAAATTAACTTTGTCGTTCTGCTTGAGTACCTGGCCGTTGAATTCGTCCAAATGAATATGTCGGATAATGACGCGTTTGCCTATCAACTGCGGCCAGGCTATTTGGACATATAGTTTGTCAAACGAGACGAAGTCCGTTTCTCCGTTCACTTCCTTGCATTGGAAGCCGCGAATCGTTACTCCGCCCCAATAGGGGTTAATCACTATGCGGTCAGCATGTAACTGACGGCCAATAATCTGTTCGCCGTATGTATTAACCACATGCGTGGCAACCGGCGAGAGAGCAAGTATCAAAGCAAAGAGGAGCACTATTGATAGCGCTCCCCATTTGCATATTCTCCAGAATGTTTTCATGAATTACTTCATTATTCTGCGGATAATGTAATACGGCGGAAATCAAGAATCTGCACGCCCTTGGCTTTTAGGATATCTTTCACAAGCTCTTTCGATTCACTCATGATATAAGCCTGCTCAACGAGAGTGTTCTCCTTGAGGAACTTACCCAGACGGCCTTGTGCAATCATTTCAATTTTCTTTGCCTGATTAGCGAGGTTTGCCTCTGCCTCTGCGGGCACTTTAGCGCGAATGTCGCGTGCAATCTGAGCCTGCTCTTCGGTCAGCCAACCTTTGGTAGTGTTGGAAGCAATGTGGTCATCGCTGTCGCAGTGTGCGGGGTTGAGACCTGCTTTGCGAAGAGCGTTCTCAATAGCTTTATTGATTTCGTCCTGTTTGGTCTTCTCAATAGCTACTTCGAGCTCATGTTTCTTCACCTCTTCAGCTACGTGATCTGCATCCAAGGCAATCGGGCTCATAGCTGCAACCTGCATAGAGATGCCGTGAACGGTCTCTTTATCACTGCCATCAGCAGCGGCTACAAGCGAGCTCAGTTTGTTACCCAGGTGGTTGTAAGCATCTACTACCGGTGCCTCGAGGCATGCGTAGTCTGCCAACTCCATTTTCTCGCCCGTTACACCCGAACGCTCTGTGATGATCTCGCTGACGGTGAAATTACCGATCTTGAGGTTCTTGAGTTCTTCTTGCGTACGTACTTTGTTATCCAAAGCAGCATCCAGAATCAGTTTAACCATGCTGACGAAGTCCTCGTTCTTAGCCACGAAATCGGTCTCACATTTAACGCCAACTATAGCGCCGAAACCGTCTTTCACTTTAGCCAGAACGCAGCCTTCTGAAGCTTCACGGTCACTACGCTTGGCGGCAATAGCCTGTCCACGCTTGCGGAGAAGGTCCTTTGCTACCTCAAAATCACCGTTAGCCTCTTCCAAAGCCTTTTTTACGTCCATCATACCGGCACCGGTGATGTCACGTAATTTCTTAATATCAGCTAATGTTACAGCCATAATTATTCCTCCTCTTTTTTCTCTTCTTTAACCTCTGCTACTTTCTCTGCTTCGGCTTTCGGAGCGGCTTTGCGGATACGCTGACGACGCTCTTTCGGTGCCGGTACCTCTGCGGCAGCCTGCTCCTCAGCAGCATTCTCGTCGGCTTTCTCTACTTTACGCTCTTCCAAACCTTCTTTGATAGCATCGCATACTGCCGTCAGGATAACGTCAATAGCTTTGGTAGCATCGTCGTTAGCAGGAATTACGAAATCAATGTCATTCGGATTTGAGTTCGTATCTACGATTCCGAATACAGGAATACCCAGACGATTTGCCTCTGCTACTGCAATGTGCTCTTTCATTACGTCAACAACAAATACTGCGCTCGGCAGACGGGTCATATCAGCAATAGAGCCAAGGTTTTTCTCGAGTTTCTCACGTTGGCGGGTAATCTGCAGTTTCTCACGTTTGGAAACGTTCTCCAGGGTACCGTCGGTCATCATTTTGTCGATCTGACTCATTTTCTTCACAGCCTTGCGGATGGTCGGGAAATTGGTAAGCATACCACCGGCCCAACGCTCGGTGATGTAAGGCATCTGAATCTCTTGTGCGTGAGCTGCTACGACTTCCTGAGCCTGTTTTTTAGTGCCTACGAACAAAATCTTACGTCCGCTGCGAGCAAGGTTCTTCAGGGCTTCTGCTGCCTCATCTACCTTCAGCGCGGTTTTGTTCAGATCAATGATGTGAATTCCGTTGCGCTCCATGTAGATATAAGGAGCCATTGCCGGATTCCATTTACGTTTGAGGTGGCCGAAATGCGCACCTGCTTCGAGAAGTTGATCAAAATTAGTTCTCATTTGACTTTAATGAATGAATAATAAATTAATAATTATATCCTTATCATCTTTGTTCGTGTACACGCACGTACGTTCATTAATTTATACACGCGCATGGCTAACCGTTTAACGTTTCTTGAAAAGAAACCTTTTAAACTATTCAACCATTTAACGAACAAAGACAACTGCGGAGTAATTCTTTGCAGAAGTCTCCGCAGTTTGGATTTGTTCAAAAGATTAACGTTTACTGAACTGGAAGTGTTTACGAGCTTTCGGCTGACCCGGTTTCTTACGCTCTACCTCACGAGCGTCGCGAGTCATGAAGCCCTCTGCTTTCAAAGCAGCCTTGTCTTCCGGATTGATTTTAACCAGCGCACGAGCGATAGCGAGGCGAAGAGCCTCTGCCTGGCCTTTAAAACCACCTCCGTCCAAGTTCGCTTTGATATCGTATTTCTCTGCAACGCCCAGTTTGGTCAGCGGCTGAAGTACGATATAGCGCAGAATAGAAGACGGGAAATAAGTCTCGATGTCGCGACCGTTGATAACGATTTTGCCGGCACCTTCATTTACGTAAACGCGGGCTACTGCCTCTTTACGACGTCCTAATGCATTAACTGTTTCCATGTGCTTCTATTATTTCAGTGTGTTAATATCAATTTGTTTCGGTTGTTGAGCCTGCATGTTATGCTCTGCGCCGGCGAAAATATACAGATTGTTGATCTGCTTTGCGCCCAGACGGTTCTTAGGCAGCATACCTTTTACTACGCGGCGAACGAGTTTGTCTGCACCCTTTGCCATGAGGTCAGCCGGAGTAAACTCACGCTGACCACCCGGGAAACCGGTGTAGCGTACATATACGCGATCGTTCCATTTGTTACCCGTGAGCTGCACTTTGTCTGCATTCACGATGATTACATTGTCACCGCAGTCCACATTCGGAGTGAAACCGGGTTTGTACTTACCACGCAGCAATTTAGCCACTTTGGTGCACATACGGCCAAGAATCTGGCCCTCAGCGTCTACAACAACCCACTCTTTCTGTGCGGTTGCCTTGTTAAGCGACACTGTCTTGTAACTGTTAAATTCCATTAATTTGTTGTTTTTAGGTAAAACCGACGGACATCTTTACGGTCTCTTGTACGCTGTTCCATTGTCACTTTGTACGTTAACTCACCGCCCAATTTTACGAGTTATAAATGTTATTTATATGCTTTTACGCCGTATGGTTCAAACGGGTGTCGAGCCACTCGACCGCAAAAAAGCGTGCAAAGGTAATGCTTTTTTTTGAATTGACCAAATAATTTTACATTTTTTTGCATTTTTCTTTTAAAAACTTGTATAATTAGTTTGCGTCATCTGTTTGTATTTTATAATATAAGCCACTTCTCTAATACTGGATCGGCTGTATAAATTCCATCTATTCGACGCTCTATCAATTCTTTGTTCGTGAGCACATTAATCAAACGTGTAATATTAGATTTCGTACCGAGATTGTAATTCTCAAGCACCTCCTGTGAGGTAAAATCTTTATGCACACCACGAGCCACAGCACGCAAAAAATCAATGGACGCTATTTAGATGTTAGATGAATCGTGAACAGGTAACGAGTAGGGAAAGATTAGGGAAAGATTAGGGAACGATAGGTACAAGACCTCTTCAGCGGTTTCGGTACTCAAACGAAGATGCATAAGAGAACCCGATGCTGTGATTTTACGGGCATTTACCTGCCCTCTCCCTACCCTTACCATAAGATACCCATAAGATTACCATAAGATAGCCATAAGATAACGGCCCTATTTTTGCAAGTAAACGCATTTTTCGCGCATATATAGTATATATACTACGTATATATACTGTTTTTGATGCATTTCTGTCAAAAACAAGAGAAGCCAAAAGCCGCAAATAAACCGCTAATTTAATAAAAAATTACATAAAATTACGCGCGCACTTGCATATATAAAAAAAATGTTGTATCTTTGCAGCCGAATTCGTGAGAAGAGTCTCTTCTCGCGGAGATTTTCAAGAACATACATTATTTTATTTTATGCAATACGAATTACAGAAGTTAGAGCGTATGTCGCTCGACGAAGTGCGTGAGATTGCTGTGAGCATGGGTCTTAATCCCCGTCGTAACCAATCGATACGCGAAATCAGTTATGCCATCTTAGACGCCCAAGCCGACAATCGTGCGGCCGTCGTTCAGGCCAAAGAAGATGCTCGCGAAGCGGCCGGAAAGCCGGCCAAGCGGGAGCGTACGCGAGGCGTCAAACGCACGGCAACCAAGGTCAACACATCGAACATGAAGAGTGAACAGGTGTTGGCGACCGTTGGTACGGAGAAAGAACAATTGGCCGAGATGCAAGAACAACTCAAGGCCAACAACCACAAGCCGAACAAAACCGTTCAGCAGGCCGGAGGCATCCTTGGTGAGGCCCCGAAGGAAGTAATAAACGACAATGTAAAGAGTACACAGGAAGAGAAAGAAGAGACTCCGAAAGTAGTCGAAAAGAAGGAGGAAAGCCAAGAGACGAAAGCGGAGCCTAAGAAAAGAGGTAGGAAGAAGAAAGAGGTAGAAAAACCTGCCCCGACCATCCCAGAAGAGAAGGTAGAAAGCCAAGAGTCAAAGGAAGAAGAAACCTTTGAGTTGCCGAATTTGGGCGAGCACGTGATTGCCATGGGTACGCTTGAGTGTGCGCCTGACGGCTACGGGTTCTTGCGCTCAGCCGATTATAACTACTTGTCCAGTCCGGATGACGTCTATGTCAGCAAAGATCAGGTTCGCCAATACGGTCTTAAGCCCGGCGACACCGTTGAATGCTCTATCCGTGTCAACCCACAGCCGGACAAGTTCTTCCCGATGGACAAAGTGATCCGCATCAACGGTCTGGCACCTGAGTTAGCTAAGAAACGTACGGCATTTGAGAACCTCACTCCACTCTTCCCCGATCAGAAATTCAAGTTATGTACGGGGCACAACGACAGTCTGAGCGTGCGTATGATTGATCTTTTCGCGCCTATCGGCAAGGGGCAGCGCGGACTGATTGTTGCACAACCGAAAACAGGTAAGACGGTGTTACTCAAAGAGTTAGCCAATGCTATCTTAAAGAACAACCCCGAGGTATATATGATCGTGCTCCTTATCGACGAGCGTCCTGAAGAGGTGACGGACATGCAACGCAGCGTGAATGCAGAGGTGATTGCTTCTACGTTTGACGAGCCGGCAGAGAATCACGTCAAAGTGGCGAACATCGTTCATGAGAAAGCCAAACGCCTCGTAGAGAGCGGTCATGACGTAGTTATTCTGCTTGACTCCATCACCCGCCTTGCGCGTGCGTACAACACCGTAGCTCCATCGAGCGGCAAAGTGCTGTCCGGAGGTGTGGAAGCGCAAGCGCTGCATAAACCCAAACGTTTCTTCGGCGCAGCACGTAATATCGAGAACGGCGGCTCGCTCACCATCATCGCTACTGCGCTGACGGAGACCGGTTCCAAGATGGACGATCTGATCTTCGAGGAGTTCAAAGGTACAGGTAACATGGAATTGCAGTTAGACCGCAAACTGGCTAACCGTCGCATTTTCCCTGCCGTAGATATCCCTGCCTCCAGTACACGCCGTGACGACCTTCTATTACCACCGGATGTACTGACACGTATGTGGCAGATACGCAAGCAGTTAAGCGACATGAGCGGTCAAGAGGCAATGGAAAAACTGCGCACATACATGGAGCGCACGGAGGATAACGACGAGTTCCTCTTAGCAGTTAACGGAGCACGATGAAAATCCTCATTCTCAATGGTCCTAATTTGAATCGTCTGGGAATGCGTAAACCGGAGATATACGGTTGCAAGACGATGGCACAGATTTTGCTTGAAATACAGCAAAAATGGCCTGACGTGCACTTTGTGTACCGCCAATCCAACCATGAAGGTGACCTTATTGACTGGATACAGGAAGCGGCAACTCCGCTCAATGATGACGCTTTGCTTAATGATATTCAAGGCATAGTGCTCAATGCCGGCGGTTACAGTCACACAAGTGTGGCGCTGCGCGACGCGGTAGAAGAGAGCGAGGTGCCGGTCGTGGAGGTACATATTAGCGATATAACCAAACGTGAACCCTTCCGACGTATTAGCCTGCTTACGGATGTATGCGCGCAATCTATAATAGGTCATGGCACTGACGGCTACGCACAGGCGGTAGAATACTTACTTACTCATACTACTTAATGAAACGAATTAGTTACATATTGGTCCTCTTGGCACTGGCGACAAACTCCTTTGCCGCTGAACTGACGGGTAAAGTCATCGATTTCGGAACAAAGAAAGCGATTGACTTCGCGAACGTAAGCGTCATGCAGGGCGGTCAACTCGTCACCGGTACAGTAACCGACGCTACAGGTAGCTTCGCGTTGGAACTCAAAGACGGCAGTTATACGGTCGTTGTCTCTTTCATGGGGTACAGCGAAGTGAAGAAAGAAGTGACGGTTTCTGGCAAAGAGCTCAACCTCGGACGTATACAGCTCAAGGAAGATACACAAACGCTGCAGGACGTGGAAGTGGTCGCACAAGGCTCCTCGATGCGTTTTGAATTGGATAAGAAAGTGTTCACCGTGGACCAGAATATTGCGTCGGCGGGTGCCAGTGTGTCCGATGTGCTGGAGAATATCCCGTCTGTCGATGTGGACCAGGAAGGAAACATCAGTCTCCGTAACTCCGAGGACGTAGAGATTTGGATTAACGGAAAGCCGGCAGGACTCAACAGCGAGAACCGCGGACAGGTACTCCAGCAAATGCCGGCCGGTACGATTGAAAAAATAGAACTCATCACCAACCCTTCCGCCAAATATAGTCCGGAAGGTACTTCCGGTATTATCAATCTGGTGATGAAAAAAGACAACGCGGCGGGTTATTACGGTTCCATTCAGGCCGGTATTGACTATTCGTTAGCGGCTCCGTGGACAACTCCTCCGGGCGCAAACATAGGCTTTAACATCAATTTTAATGCCGGCCCTGTGGACGGTTATTTCAATGTCGGTTATCGATACCACACCAGTAACGGCGGCAGTAACACCGACCGTTATAATCTGGACGGCGAAGGGACACAGGCATTAGACTCCTCGCTCATTAGAAGCCATTTGCTGCAGGAAGGTCTGCAGTCCCATCGCGGCGGAGGTATGTTCCTCCGTGGCGGGCTCAATTTTCACGTAGCGCAAGGACATACGATCGGCGTGTCAGGCTTCGGAATGGTGAGCGAACCCAAAGCGTTCGGAATGCAGAACACCAACCATCGGTCGTACCTGCTGACCGATTATCCGTCTGGCGACACAACACGTCTCTACACCCGTGACCAAGCCGGCTCGGGAAGTCACCCGGGAGGAAACGCTACGCTCGATTACACCTTCGAAATGGACGACCATAAGTTGATACTGAGCGGCACGTATAATAACTTCGGCTTTAATATGCTGACGAATTATACGCAGAGCGACCGCAATTTGCATACCAACCTTTACGACACCACATACCAGAACCAAAGCAGTCTGAGCAAAGAGCAAGGAATTGATATTAAAGCGGACTACGAATGGAAACCGACGCCTCAGAGCCGTCTGGAGGCGGGTTATAACTACACCCGCAGTTGGGGTAATAGCACGTCCAGAGCCAATGATATCATCAGCGGCGTGGAGGTGCCTATCAATGCTTACTACGCGGACTTCAATTCACTGACGCAGAACCACGCGCTATACATCACATACGGCAACCGTTTCTTTGACCGTTTGTCTATTCAACTTGGCCTGCGAGGGGAGTACTACATGCGCCACTTGGAATCGTATTACATGGACGCAGCCGGTAATCGACGTGACTCGTATGAAGGCTTTGAGAATAAGAAAGACACCGCGTATTTCCAAGTGTTCCCGAGTGCGTACATCAGTTATGATTTCGGGAATGGACATGAGTTACAACTCAACTATACACGCCGTGTAAACCGTCCGCGCGGACACCAGATTAACCCGCGCATCGATTTCTCCGATAGCACGAATATCAGTTACGGAAACGTGGATCTGTTGCCCGCCTACTCCAACAACCTGGAACTCAATTATCTCAAGACCTGGGAGCGTCATACACTTTCAGCAGGAGTGTTCTGGAAATACCGCGAGGGAGCCGTGCAAAACTATAAATACATCGATACAACCAACCCGAATGTGATGAAAAACACCTACCTCAACGTAGGTACACGTCAGGAGTTGGGTGTTGAAGTGGTGGCTAAAAACCGTCTTTTCGGGGAAGTGCTGCAACTGACGACGAGCGCCAATTTCTATTGGAATAACATTGCCGCGGTGGACCAGAATATTATGCATCAGGGCGAGCAGATACACGTAGTACTGCCGGGACAAAACATCTTCGCCGGCTCCGTGCGTATTAATGCGCAATTCATGTTCACAAAGGATTTCAGCGGCCAGTTAACGGGTAGTTACCGTTCGCCGCGCGTAGTAGCACAGGGTACGACGAGCCACAGTTACTCTATCGACATTGGTCTGAGGCATACATTCCTCAACAAGCAGCTGGCGTTGGCGCTTAACGTACGCGACTTGCTCGACAGCCGCGCAAGGCGTAACATAACCTGGGGAACGGGTTTCTGGCAGTTTAGCGAAAACCGCTGGCATAGTCGCTCTATTAGCTTTACCATCACCTATAACTTCGGCAACCAGATGGGACGTCGTCGTCCGGATAGAAGCGATATGAACGGCGCAGGAGGTGATGATTTTGACGATAGTGGAAACAGCAGTAGTGATTTTTAGTGAGTTAGTGAATTAGTGAGTTAGTGATTACAAATAAACACATAGTATTTCTGGCGCTCGGCTTGATGCTTATAGCACCGCTAAGGGCGCAGCAAGCGCAGAATAGACCGTACGTGGACGATAAACTCATCCATTTCGGATTCCAGTTAGGTGTGAATTTCGCCAGTTACGGCGTAGTGGACAGCGAATTAGAGATAGAAAATCCCTTAACGCATCAACCGGAGATATACCACTCTCGCGTCAGTTCTATCCTGCCTGGCTTCCATGTAGGCTTTGTGAGTGACCTGCGCTTGTGTCGTTATCTCAACCTGCGTTTCTGTCCGGGTATGCAATTCACCAGCCGCACGCTGAGTTTCAAGAGCGCCTCGGGTAGCCCTGTTGGTACGCCGGACAAGAAATATGGCGCATCGTTAGACGTGCTGGCTATGCCCGTCTATCTGCCGCTTTACCTTAAATGGAGTGCGGCGCGCGAAGGGAACTACAGGCCGTATGTCATCGCCGGAGGAGGAGTGAGTTTCAATGTAAGCCGGGACCACGAGAAACCCATTCTGATGAATCTGATGGATTATTTTGCAGAAATAGGTTTCGGTGTGGATTTGTATTTCCAGTGGTTTAAGTTCTGTCCGGAGATTACGTACCGAATAGGCTTTGCCAACCAGTTGTGCCCGGCGGACCAACGGAACGAATTAGTGCCGCAGGAAGCTTTCTACTCCAATGCCATCTCACGGCTGACAAACCATTGTATTTGCTTGACTTTCAATTTTGAATAGTGAAAAAACTCCTTTACATAGTATTATGTCTGATGGCGATGGTCAGTTGCGCGGAGTATAACGTAAGCGATGACCCGTCGCTGCGTCTGTCGTTCTCCCAAGATACACTCTCTTTCGACACCGTATTCACGGAGCAAGGGAGTGCCACGCTGCAGATGAAGATTTATAACTCCAATCCATGCGCCCTGCTCATCGACCGTATATGGTTAGAGGAAGGAAAGGCCTTCCGCGTCAATATAGACGGCGAGCCGCAGTTGGATAAACTGACCCGACTGCAGATTAACGGCGGGGATAGTTTATACGTCTTTGTGCGTGTGGAGATAGACCCGACGAATGAGAATAACCCGGTTCTGGTGAGCGATAATCTCTTCTTCCATCTGGCGAATAACGCCACGCAGCAGGTTCGGCTGGAGGCCTACGGTCAAGACGTCGTACGCGTCCGTCCGCCGGTAGGAGAAACGCGCACACAGATGCGCTCATTCACGTTCCGCGCGGAGAAACCGTACCTGATTTACGACACCCTCCTCATCGGCGGAATGACGCGTATCGAGGCGGGAACAACGATTTATATGCACAATGGAGCGTGTATCTATGCCTTGGGAGATGTGATAGCAGAGGGCTCTTTGGATCAGCCCATCACCATCCGCGGGGATCGCTTGGACAGGCTCTTCGACTCTGTGCCTTATGCCTATGCCGGAGGTAGTTGGAATGGTATATACCTGCAGGCTAACAGCGTGCATAACTACTCGTTTAGTTATGTGGATATTCTATCCGGTAACGTAGGTTTGTATTGCATAGGCACGAACACGAGTGCACTGCCGCAACTGAAGATGGATGGTTGCCGTATTCATAACCATACTCAGTATGGTTTGGCACTCATTAATACAAACGCCAAAGTGACTAATACGGAGATCAGTAACTGCGCCTCCTACTGCGTTTACTGCGCGGGAGGAAACCATGAGTTTATCCACTCTACCATCGCCTCGTATTTCAATTATACCAGCGTGCGTATTCAATCCGTGGCCAAAGAGGATGCGGCGGCCGTATTTATTGATAATCTCAGTAAGACACCTCCGATGACCAATACTTCTTTCTACAACAGTATTATCACCGGCTACCTGTCGAACCAATTAGTGGTGGCTACGCCGTTTGACCAGTATTATCCGGGAGTGTTCCTCGGCAATTATCTGAAAACCGACACACTGCGTATCCCCAATGCGAACCAAAACACCTACTGGCAGAAGACGGATACCGCAAAGGTATTCGTCAATGATTTCTTTAAGTATAAGGAATACGTATATTATGATTTCCGCCTGGATAGTTTGAGTCCTGCCATCGGCATTGCAGACAGTATAACGGCTCTCCCCTATCCTACGGATAGGCTTAATGTATCACGGGCTTTGGTTCGTCCAGACGCCGGATGTTATCAACATCCCTGGTGATCTGTTCGCGTAACTGTTCCAGATTATCAAAACGCTTCTCTTCACGTATATAACGCTGCACGCTCAGCGTTATTTTTTTGCCATACAGATTACCCGTAAAATCCAAAATATGCACTTCTATCGTCACGTTCTGATTACCTACTGTCGGGTTGGTACCTATATTAAGAACCGCAGACCTCCAACTATCCCCTTCCACCTGTATTTTCACTGCATAGACGCCATTCTTGGGCAAAGCCTTATGCGGGTCGTCCACTTGCACGTTAGCCGTAGGAAAACCGATGGTGCGGCCTATACTGTTCCCGTGAATAACCGTGCCGCTGATGGTATAAGGACGACCTAATAAATCGTTGGCAACCAATACATTACCATTCTCAAGTGCCTGGCGGATTTCCGTAGAAGAGACATGCAACTCTCCTTCCACAAACTCTCCTAATGTTAGCACTTCTATTTTGTATTGCTCGCCCAAACGGCGGTAATCGTTAGGGTGACGCAGTCTATCCGAGCCGAAACGATGGTCGTACCCCATCAGCAACACAGACACACCCATTTTATCGTGCATCATAGCCATGAACTCCGCTGCTGTCAGGTGACAGATGTTCGCAAAAGGCAGTACCTTCACTTCTCCAAAGCGGCTCAGCAACGCTTCTCGTTCCTCCAGGGACGTCAGTAACTGCGGCACATAATCGCTCTGCAGTACCGCCCGCGGATGAGTGTCAAACGTGATTATCAGCGGCTCCAGATGTCGCTCTGAAGCTAACTGCGTCAAGTGCTCAAAAAGAAACATGTGCCCTTTGTGCACCCCGTCAAAAAATCCTATAGTCGCTATGCGCTGCAATCTAAAATCTAAAATTTCAAATGACAAATTACAAATTACAAATATTACTCTTCAGAGTAATACCCCTTCTCTATTCCGTATTGGAGTTCAGCGTCCTGGATCAGCTGCACTTGTACGGCGGTAAGCGGTCTGCCCTCTTCGCGCAGCGACTGAAGAATATAATTCAGCTGCTCTGTCTCGTCCACATCGCCATCCAAATACTCCATTTCGCCCGTCTTGGGGTCCTCGCGAACCAAACCCTGTTCCTCCAGATAATCGTCCATCAGATCCAATACCAGCAATATATCATCGGCCGTCAAGCCCTGACGATCTGCCTCAGGAATAGCTTGGTAGATATACTCCACCAACTCGCGTTCTTCGGCGTCCATGAGCGCCAGCTCAATCGTGTTATTCTCCATAATCTTTGAATTTTCGCTGCAAAGGTACGAAATAATTTGCATATATGCAAAAAAAGCTGTAACTTTGTGCCCAAATTATTGTTTATATGTCTGAATTCTGGAAACGCACACTTAGCGGAGCCGTCTATGTAGTGGCCGTAGTGGGGAGTATTCTTTGGCACCCTGCTGCTTTCGGTGCCCTGTTCTTGGTTATTAGTACGTGGGGAGTGAGTGAGTACCATCGTCTGATGGGTTCGTCCACCATTGCCCGCGGTGGCGCAGTTATAGGTGGCGCGGTCATGTGGCTGGGTTGTATGTGGTGGTTGTTGGCGCCGGAGGGACTGAGCCGTTCATGGGGCATATATGCCCTGCTGGGCGTGATATACGTGCTGGTGATCTTCGCCACCCTGCTGGAGGAGTTATGGAGCAAAGCCGCTAATCCGGTAGCTAATTGGGGTAATCTGTTTGTTTCACAGACTATGATTGCCCTTCCTTTCTGCTCAATGTGTGCGCTGGTCGCGTTGGACAAATGGCTGTTGTTAGCGCTGTTTGTGCTCATTTGGGTGAATGACAGCGGTGCCTATTGCGTGGGGTCGCTCACTGCCAAAAGGCCGCAAGGAAACCATAAGATGTTCCCCCGTGTGAGTCCCAAGAAGAGTTGGGAAGGCTTGTTCGGGGGTTTTTTCTTTGCCATCCTCGCCGCCCTCCTTTTGATGCATTTCGGATGGTTCGACACCTTATGGAGTAAAACGGAAATAATAGGTGCGAACAGGTTGGTATACTTTATTGTTATCGCCTTCGCTGTCTTGGCATGCGGGTTTGGTACTCTGGGAGACCTCATGGAGAGTCTGATGAAACGGACGATAGGAGTGAAGGATTCCGGGCATTTTTTGCCAGGACACGGAGGAGTACTTGACCGCTTTGATAGTATGTTACTCGCCAGCCCAATGTTGGCTATTTATAGTTGGATATGTTACGCTGCCTCGTCGCTCTTTTAAGCCGTTTGCCGCTCCGAGTGCATTATGCTTTCGCTGACGGACTGCTCTTTCCGCTGATGTACTATGTGGTGCGTTACCGGAGAGCGATGGTCGCGCGCAACATAAACAAGGCTTTCCCGGAGAAGACGAATGAGGAGAGACAAGCGATAGCCAAGGCTTTTTATCATCAGTTCTGCGACACCATAGTGGAGACCATATACGGTTCTTGCTGCTCGGAGCAGGAGATGAGACAACGGATGGTCTTCACGCATTTTGAAGAAGTCAACCGGCTTATCGACGCAGCGGGAGGAGGTATTTTCATGTTAGCGCATTTCGGTAACTGGGAATGGATGGCGTCTATCCAGCAGTGGGTTACGCCGGGCGTCAAAGAGCTGAATGTGTACCGACGGCTGAAGAATAAGAGCATGGATGCATTAATGCTGGCTATCCGCGGTAAACGGGGCGGTGAATGCGTGGAGAAACAACGTATTTTACGGGAAATGGTACGTTACCGCGCGGAGCACCAACCGGTGACCATAGGCCTGCTCAGCGATCAGGCAGCGCGACCGGAAGTGACGCGTACATACACCACGTTTATGAACCAAAAGACCGGCTGGCTGGACGGAGGAGAAGTACTGGGACGCAAATTCGGGTATCCGGTTTTCTACTTGTTCATCACACGGCGCGAGAGAGGCTTGTATGAAGTGGAGATGCGTACCTTGGCGGCGGAGCCGAAGAAGACCGAAGAAGGCGAGATAACAAAAGCCTATGCCGCGATGTTGCAAGAGAATATACTCCGCCAACCGGAAATGTGGCTATGGTCGCATAATAGATGGAAATACAATCAACCATGACGTGTGCAATAATCATATTGAACTGGAATGGTGCAGCCATGCTGCACCGCTACCTGCCGTCGGTGGTGCAATACAACAAAGGTGTGGACATCATCGTTGCGGATAACGCCAGTACGGATGAGAGTTTGGCGGTGCTCAAAGAGGAATTCCGGACGGTGAAGACCATTCAGTTGGATACAAACTACGGCTTTGCGGAGGGGTATAATCGTGCTTTCCGTGCCCTGCGGGACATCTATGCGGCGGACGAACTGCCGGAGTATATAGTAATGCTTAATTCAGATGTAGAGGTGACGGAGGGCTGGTTGATTCCCCTACTCGCTTTCCTGGAGACACACCCCGAAGTTGCGGCGGTGCAACCGAAAGTGCGCAGCTGGCTACACCGTGACCATTTTGAGCACGCAGGCGCAGCGGGTGGTTACTTAAGCCGGCTCTATTTCCCTTACTGCCGCGGACGCCTCTTATGGCACGTGGAGGAAGACAAAGGGCAATACGACTCAGCAGCCGAAGTGGACTGGACATCCGGCGCGTGTATGGTGGTGCGCCGTGAGGCGTATGAGGAATGTGGCGGTCTGGACGCGGCGTTCTTTGCACACATGGAGGAGATTGACCTCTGCTGGCGAATGAGGCTCAAAGGATGGAAACTGTACTGCCTCCCGCAGAGCGTCGTGTACCATCTCGGAGGCGGTGCGCTCAGTTATGACAGTCCGCGCAAGACCTATCTCAACCATCGGAATAATCTGCTGATGATTTATAAAAACAAACAACACCCGTATGGAGTGCTGTTTATTCGTTGTCTATTGGACTACGCCGCGGCGTTTTTCTATCTGCTGCAAGGCCGTCCTGCCGCTTGCAAAGCCGTTTTCGAGGCACGCAAGGACTACCGGAGGATGAGAGTTAAAAGTTGAGAGTTAAGAGTTAGAAACCAAAACTCAGACCGCAACTGAACGTGAAGTTAGAGCCCTGCAGGAAGACCGGCGTATATTTATTCAGATAATAATTTTTCAATTCCTCGCCCGCGAGGTTTTTCGATGTGCCGTCGGCATTCCACCCTCGGTCTTCTCCTTCTATGCGCTCGCTCGTGGGCGCGAAGGCGCGTGTGTCGTTATAGGTGAAGTCCACGTGCGCGTAGCAGTTATTGAACACTTCATACACCGCGCGGAAATTCAACTCATGGCTCTGCCATATTTTCTCGCTGAAGGGTTTCTGCGCTATTATCGGGTGCTCCACGCGGGAACCGCTAATATTGTGGCGTAGGTACTCGTACGGGCGATATTTGGTGTTATAGGTATAATCGAGCATCAGACGCAAACTGCGAACAGGGCGGTAGGACAACTGAACGAATATACTCTGCGCGTTATCGCCCATGTAATGGCCCATTTGGTAACTGTTGGACGTGTAGTCCAGCACCGCGATCGAATGTTTGTATGTGGCGATATACGTGCGTGTGAATTCGCCGCGAAGCGACAAGCCGTGTACCGGCCAGCCACTCCAGTTAAAGCCCACCAGATAAGAAATCGGGTTCTTCTCTGCATTCTTCGGACTCAATCGCGCGAACTTGAACTCGTCTAAGAAGAACGAGCCATACAGCCGCAAATGGTCCGTCGGACGGATGGTAATGGTCGCAAAAACTTGTGAGTTCTGGTTCTCCGACCCCAACCCTTTGGTGAACAGATGGTCGAGAGACTTGAAGAACGCGATGGGGATAAAGTATTGCGCCTGCACGTTACGCTCTGCGTAAACGATGGAGTTACCGAACGAGAACTGGATATATTTGATGGGCATGAAGGTGAACATGTTTGCTGCCATGAATTTGTTGGCAGGCCTGTATTCACGCTGCACCACGCCCTCTTGGTCTTTCTCTTCGTACCAGTAGGTGGAGTCAATCACGTTCGACGGCAGCCAGGCATGGAAATAATCGAACTGAAACCATTTGCACGGCGTCAGTTGGAGTGTCACCATCGGTACGGCGGGATTGTGGGCGGATAAGATGTTCGAGCAATGCTGCGCGTCGCCCCAAGTGATGCGTTCGCGCTGCACACCTATACTTCCCCACCAGGCATAGACGGACAAGCCGCCACGCGAATCGGAGAAATCGCCACCGTAGTTAGCCTCTTTGTATTGCGCTCCGGGAAGCATGTTCAGCGCCGGAGAGGGCGTATAAACAAGCCCGTCGTATATCCAGCCGTAGTTCAGTTTGGCTCCGCGTATCTTGTCGCCGTCGGTAGGAAAAAAAGCGCTCTTCAGGTAGCCCGTGCCCTTCCAACTGTTATCGCGGATAGAGCCCCATATAGACACATGGTGCGCTATATCCATCTGCAGCTCGATGCCGTACCAACGATGAGTGATAAAACCTTTGCGATTGGCTAAGATGTCCATGCCTAAGATAGGCCGTAGGCGCATCTTGAAGATCTTGTCTTTGGTCAGAATATGCAGACTCGGGTCCGCCAACGAGAGGTTGGACACGTCGGTTATCCATTGAGTGACGTGCCGGTGACCATAGGAAGAGTAAACGGGAAGGGTGTCGAGTTCCAGCGCATAATCCTGCAGGTAGAACTGCAGGTCTTCGCGTTGGCGGCGGGAGAGCAGAGAGTCCTTACTCTGCGCGTCGGCTAACATCCGGGCGATAGCATCTCGCGTATAGGGCTTAATCGCAGCATTGGATGAGATGATGCCATCCGTCGTCAGCTCTTCGAGAAAGTCATATATCTCCGTGTACTCTATCGCCTGCGGTATTCGCTGCGCATAGGAAGAGGATGAAAAATAAAAATTGAAAATTGAAAGGACAATAAGCCCTAACAACCGTCCTACTATGTTCCTTTCACTTTTCACTTTTCACTTTTCACTTTTCACTTTTCACCTTCCACCTTTCACTTTTCACCTTTCACTTTTCACTTCTTGTACCTTGCATTGAGCCCATCAATGACATCGTTGGTGATGTCATAACCGGCCACTTTGTTCATCAGCACGGCGTCGTTGAGCACGAGGTGGTAGCGTCCGTCCGCGTTATACTCACGCAAGAACTGCTGTACTGAATCTTGGAGCTGTTGGGTCAGTGCAGCCTGCTCGTTCATGAAGTCGTTGCTCAGTTTCTGACGAAGGTTCTCCAAGTCTTGTTGCTTAGCCATGAGTTGCTGCTCTTTCTTCTGCAGGCGGGCCTGCTCACTCTCTGCGCGCTCACGGCTCAGGAATGCGTTGGCCTCCAGTTTGCGCTGAAAATCAATCACATCTTTCTGGAAGGTCTCTGCCTCTTTCTGGAGCGATTTGGCTTTCGTGTCCAGTTTGACGGTCGACTCCTCGTAGCTGCTCATCAGTTTGTCTTGCGCCTCAACGGCCAGCGTGTAGTGCTTGAGAATGGAGTCGGTGCTGATGATTGCAATCGGCATTTTCTCACCGGACACCTCCACTTCTTCGCTCGCCGGCTTACGTCCACCGGGAGTTACGGTAAAGAACAAGATAAACAGAGCAACCACTGCCGCTCCCAATACAGAACTTACGATAATTTGAATTTTGTTCATAATAATTATAATGATTTAACAATTTCCACTAATCCACTAATAGCTTTTGCCGCTCTGCTTCATCATTAAGCGCGTTAGCGCATCATTTAGCAGCTCTGCTGCATCATTAACGTTTCCCCGCCTTGCGGCGAGCCAACTTATCCTCCGCCACCGCACAATGGATGTTATCGCGCTTCATACGCTCGTTTTCGTGTATATGTTGCGAGCGGAAACGATGGTCCTTGCGGAAGATCACCCCCACGCTCAGCAGCACTGTTGCCACCGCCAAAACGATTATTGCCAACACTATCTCCATATAGCCGCACACTTTTGCGCTGCAAAGGTACTACAAATTTTTGAAATGTGCAAGATTTTAATCGAAAAAAATCTTCTGTGCTCGCACAAGGGAGTCTTTTCGGTTAAAAGATTGTCGTTTGCACGAAAGTGCGAAACAATCGTGCCCTTGTGGCTAAGAACGTAACTTCGAAGCTGAGGTGTTCCAAACAAAAATCGGAAACAGGTAACGAATAGGGAAAGATTAGGGAACGATAGGTACAAGACCTCTTCAGCGGTGTCGGCACTCAAGCGAAGATGCGCAAGAGAACCCGATGCTGTGATTTTACGGGCATTTACCTACCCTCTCCCTATGCTTACCATAAGATAGCCATAAGATTACCATAAGATTACCATAAGATAACGGCACTATTTTTGCAAGTAAACGCATTTTTCACACTTATATAGTATATATACTATGTATATATACTGTTTTTGATGTATTTTTTGCCAAAAACATGAGACACAAGAAGCCCTCAACAGGCCGAAAATTAAAGGCAAATCAACGTTAATCGCGCCCTTGTGACTAAGAAAAATTCCAAAAAATGCACGCGCGCTTGCGTATGTCAAAAAAAAGTTGTATCTTTGCGCCCGATTTGTGTTCTGAAGAACACTCGACAGATAAACAACTAAAAAATTATATAGGAATTATGGCTAACGAGAAACCACAAAGCGGATTGATGTTCAATGCATTGACCGCAGGTAGTAAGATTGTAGGAAACATCTCCGCAGACAGCGATTTTCGTATCGACGGTCTGATTGAGGGCGATTTGAATTGTACAGGTAAGGTAGTCATCGGCGAAGCCGGTCGTATCAAAGGGACCGTTGTATGCCAGCAGGCAGAGATACTCGGATTGATGGAAGGCAAGATTTTATGCCACCAGCAGTTATCTCTCCGTGCAAGCGGTAAGATACAAGGCGATGTGCAGACCAAGACACTGATAGTAGAGCCGGGTGCTCTGTTTAACGGTACCTGTTCGATGGGCGCGGCAAAGCCGGTAGCAGCGAAAGAAGCCTAACCCTACCCTTCCCCATAGAAGGGATTTCTTAACTACAAATCAAAAAATATTATTTATGAAGATCAAACCGTTTAGAGGTTGGCGTCCGCCGAAAGAGCTGGTCGAGCAAGTAAGCAGCAGACCGTACGATGTGCTGAACTCCGAAGAGGCGCGTCGCGAGGCTGAGGGTAATCCCAAATCGCTGTACCACATCATCAAACCAGAGATCAATTTTGCGCCGGGCACCGATGAGCATGACCCGCGTGTGTATAAAGCCGCCGCGGAGCAGTTCAAGCTCTTCAAGGATAAGGGATGGCTGGTCCAGGACGCCGAAGAGAGATACTATGTCTATGCCCAGACGATGAACGGCCGCACACAATACGGTCTGGTTGTCGGCGCATGGGTGGACGATTATCTGGAGGGACGCATCAAAAAGCACGAGTTGACGCGCCGCGACAAAGAGGAAGACCGCATGAAGCATGTACGCGTACTGAACGCGAATATGGAGCCTGTTTTCTTCGCCTACCCTCACCGCGCAGATCTGGATGCCCTCGTGGCAGAGGTGTGCAAAAACAAACCCGAATACGATTTTGTGGCAGCACCGGAAGGGTTCCGGCATACATTCTGGGTAATTGACGACAAGGCACTCATTGCACGTATCACGGAGATTTTCTCACACATACCGGCGATGTATATCGCGGACGGACACCACCGTTCGGCAGCCGCTGCAGGTGTGGGGAAAGAGAGAAAAGACCGCTTCCAGGTTGACCACAAAGTACAGACCGCTAACGCTGACGGAATACAGATTCCGGAATATGAGTTCTTTTTGGCAGTGTGCTTCCCGGACAACCAGTTGAATATCATCGACTACAACCGCGTGGTACGGGATTTGAACGGTCTAAGCGAGGAGGAGTTCTTGTCGAGACTCAAAGATGACTTTGATGTAGAGGTCTACACCACACCCCTCCCTGAAGGGAAGGTAGATTTCAGCGCAGTCAAACCCAAGGCCCTGCATAATTTCTCGCTGTACCTCGGCGGTAAATGGTATTCGTTAACCGCCAAACCGGGACGGTATAACGACAACGACCCGATAGGGGTGTTGGATGTGACGATTTCGAGTAATCTGATTTTGGACAAGATATTGGGTATAAAAGATCTGCGCTCCGACAAACGCATCGACTTTGTCGGAGGCATACGCGGTTTGGGTGAACTCCAACGCCGGGTGGACAGCGGAGAGATGAAAATGGCCTTGGCACTCTACCCTGTGACCATGCAGCAGATTATCGATATTGCGGACAGCGGAAATATCATGCCGCCGAAGACAACTTGGTTTGAACCCAAACTGCGGTCCGGACTCGTCGTGCATGAGTTAGAATAAGTCTAACCCAAGAGAGGTTGAATGAAAAAGAAAATCCTATACATATTAGCCGTGTTGATGTGCCTGAGTGGGTGCAGCATTCAGCAGCGGGTGAAGCGGGCGGATAAGAAATTCAATATCGGAGAGTATTATGCGGCGGCAGACATCTACAAACAGTGCTACAGTCGTTTGTCCACGAAGAAAGACCGTGAGCTGAAAGGTTATGTGGCCTATAAACAAGGCGAATGCTACCGGCTCATTAACAACCCCAAGGCGACGAGTTGCTATCAGAGTGCGTTGCGATGCAAATATCACATGCAGGACTCCACTATTTTCCTTCATGCGGGCATGGCATTGCAGTACCAAGGCAAATACAAAGACGCCGCCAAGAGTTACGAGCTATATTTGCAATCGCACCCGGATGACTACGTTGCGCAAGCCGGCAAGTACGCCTGTGGCAAGATAGACGAGTGGAAACGCGAGACGAGCAGATACCGCGTATCCGAGGCCAAAGAGTTTAACCAAAAACGTACCGGTAACTTCGCGCCTATGTTCATCGGCAATCAGAACGATGCACTCATGTTCTCCAGCAACCGGCAGGAGAAACAGACGGGTACGAAGAAACTCAAACGTCCGAGTAACGTAACCGGTCAGCAACTCTATAACCTCTACCAGACACGTAAGAACGCCGCCGGCGAATGGGACGAGATCAGTCCCGTTGAAGGATTATACGGCAACAGTGAGAGCGAGGAGCAGAAAAACGACTCCACCGGTGGCAAACAGGGCGGTAACGCGGAGATAGGCGTATGCACCTTCACCTCCGACGGGCGGACGATGTATTTCACCTACTCCAAACCCATCAACGGTCAGGACTTGGGGGCAAAGATATACAAGAGTGATCGTGCAAGCGGTGAATGGGGCGAGGCGCAGGAAGTGAAGCTGTTTGCCGACAGTTCCATCACCGTTGGTCATCCTGCTTTGAACGCCACCGGGGACACACTGTACTTCGTGAGTGACGCGCCGGGTGGCGAAGGCGGCAAAGATATATGGTTTGCCGAATCGGACGGCTCGGAATGGGTCAACGCACAACCTTTAGGCAAAGGTATCAACACGCCCGCAGATGAGATGTACCCGTATGTGCACGCGGACGGCACACTGTATTTCGCGTCCAACGGTCATCCGGGTTACGGAGGGTTGGACCTCTACAAAGCCGAGCGGGACACAACCAGCAAAGACTCCACCGTGTGGGTGCTCTATAACCTCGGCGCGCCGTTCAACGGCATCGGGGACGATTTTGGTATCACTTTCGCCGGGAACAGTCAAAACGGCTTTTTCTCATCCAACAAAGGGGATAAGAAAGGATTGGACAAAATATACCGGTTTGTTCTGCCGGAGATGGAGTTCGTCGCCGAAGGAGCCATCCAGGACGAGTTAGGTAATCCCGTGACGGACGCCAAGCTGCGTCTGGTGGGTTCAGACGGCACCAACAGCAAACTCAACGCACGGCGAGACGGCACATATAAAATCAAACTCAAGCGCGACGTTAAATATGTGATGCTCGTTACCGCCAGAGGTTTTCTTAACGCCAAAGAGCAATGGAACACGCTGAACCTGAAGGATAGCAAGACCTACACCATGAATTTTGTACTCAACCCCATCAGCCGGCCGGTGAAGATGGAGAATATCTTCTATGAGTTCGGTCGCTGGGAGTTGACCAAGGCTTCGGAAGAGGAATTAGACCGCTTGGTCAAACTGCTGAATGACAACCCGAATATCACCATCGAGCTCTCGGCGCACACGGACCTCAAAGGCCATGATGAGTTCAACATAGACCTGTCTCAGAAACGTGCGCAGAGTTGTTGTGATTACCTCATCGCACACGGCATTGAAGCGGCACGCTTGACCCCTGTCGGATACGGCGAGACCAAACCGATGGTTGTCGATAAAGCCCTACAGAAACAGTACCCATGGCTGACGATTGACCAGACCTTGGACGAGGCGTTCATCCTCAGTCTACCGGCGGACAAACAGGAGATATGCAACCAGATTAACCGCCGCACAGAGTTTAAGGTGCTCAAAACAACGTACAAACTGTATTAATATGCAACAATATTTAGATTTATGCCGCCGTGTACTGGCGGAAGGAGTAGAAAAACATGACCGTACAGGCACGGGCACGCTTTCTGTCTTCGGGCATCAGATGCGCTTTAACTTAGCGGACGGTTTTCCGTTGCTAACGACCAAAAAACTGCACCTCAAGTCCATTATCTATGAATTACTGTGGTTCCTGCAGGGCGATACAAACGTCAAATATCTGCAAGAACACGGTGTACGTATATGGAATGAATGGGCGGATGAGAACGGTGATTTGGGGCCTGTCTATGGTCATCAATGGCGTGCGTGGCCGGATTATAACGGCGGAACGATTGACCAAATCAGTAATGTGCTCGAGCAAATCAAACATAACCCCGACAGCAGACGTCTTATCGTGAGTGCATGGAACGTGGCCGAGGTGGATAAGATGGCCCTCCCGCCCTGCCATTCGCTCTTCCAGTTCTATGTAGCGGAAGGCCGCCTCTCGCTGCAACTTTACCAGCGGAGCGCAGACATCTTTCTCGGCGTGCCGTTTAATATCGCTTCCTACGCCCTCCTGCTGCAAATGATGGCACAGGTGACGGGACTGAAAGCGGGCGACTATGTACACACATTCGGCGACGCACATATATACTTGAACCATTTGGAGCAAGTAAAACTGCAGTTGACACGCGAACCGCGCCCGCTGCCGAAAATGATTATTAACCCGGAGGTAAAGGACCTGTTTGGCTTCCAGTACGAAGATTTCACATTGGAAGGCTATGATCCGCACCCTCATATAGCCGGTGTAGTAGCCGTTTAATTTCAGATTTTTAATTTATGATTTCGATTATAGTAGCCATCGCAGAGAATTACGCCATCGGCAAGAAAGGTGACCTGTTATGCCACCTGCCGGAGGACTTGAAACATTTCAAACATATCACCAGTGGTAAAACGGTGTTGATGGGTGAGCGCACGTTCTTCTCCCTGCCCAAACATCCCCTACCCAACCGCCGTAATATCGTTCTGACCGATGTGCAGGGCAAGACATTTGAAGGCGCAGAAGCCGTCTATTCATTAGATGAGGCCGTACAAGCCATTCAGAGTGATGAAGAGGCCTTCGTCATAGGCGGGGGAATGGTGTACCGGCAAATAATGCCTCGGGCAGATAAATTATATATCACACACATTCATCATTCGTGGGAAGATGCAGACACGTTCTTCCCGGAAATCAAAGCCGAGGAATGGCAGTTATTGAGCGCAGAACGACATTCGGCAGACGAAAACAACCCATACGATTATACATTTGCAGAATATGGCAGACGATAAAAAAATTATCTTTTCAATGGTAGGCGTGGGGAAAACATTCCCCCCGCAGAAACGCGTGCTGAACAACATATACCTCAGCTTTTTCTATGGTGCCAAGATTGGTATCATCGGTCTGAACGGTGCCGGTAAATCGACACTGATGAAAATCATCGCCGGTATAGAAAAAGAATATCAGGGCGAGGTTGTTTGGGCACCGGGTTATACCGTAGGTTACTTGGAGCAAGACCCAAAACTGGACCCGAATAAGAGCGTGCGCGAGGTGGTTCAAGAGGGTGTGCAGCCGATTATGGACATGCTGAAGGAGTACGATGAGATCAACATGGCTTTTGCAGAACCGGACGCAGATTTTGACAAGCTCTTGGCCCGACAGGCAGAGTTGCAGGATAAGTTAGACGCTGCGGACGCATGGAATATAGACCAGAAGTTAGACCGCGCAATGGACGCCCTTCGCTGTCCGCCGGATGATGCGAGTGTGCCTACCCTTTCGGGAGGTGAACGCCGCCGCGTGGCGCTCTGTCGTCTGTTGCTTCAACAACCGGATGTACTCCTCTTGGACGAACCGACAAACCATCTGGATGCCGAGTCTATCGATTGGTTGGAGCAACACCTCCAGCAATACCCGGGAACGGTGATATGCATCACACACGATCGTTATTTCCTGGATAATGTGGCTGGTTGGATTTTGGAGCTGGACCGCGGAGAAGGTATTCCCTGGAAAGGTAATTACTCGTCGTGGCTTGAGCAGAAGACGAACCGTATGGCGCAGGAAGAGAAACAGGCATCCAAACGCCGTAAGACCCTCGAGCGGGAGTTGGAATGGATTCGCATGGCACCCAAAGCACGTCACGCAAAACAGAAAGCCCGTTTGGACTCTTACGACCGTATGTTGAACGAGGAGCAGAAAGAGCGCGAGGAGAAACTGGAGATCTTCATTCCTAACGGTCCGCGTTTGGGCAATAAAGTTATCAACGCGGAAGGCGTAGCCAAGTCTTTTGGGGACAGAGTGCTGTTTGAGGACCTCAATTTTATGTTGCCGCCTAACGGTATTGTGGGTGTTATCGGTCCGAATGGAGCTGGCAAAACCACACTCTTCCGTATGATTATCGGCAGCGAGAAAGCAGACAAAGGTACGTTCTCCGTCGGCGAGACAGTGAAAATCGGCTATGTCGATCAGCAACATACCGATATAGACCCTAACAAATCCGTTTTTGAAACCATCAGCGGCGGCACCGAGTTCATCCGCGTGGGAGGCAAGGAAATCAACGCACGCGCCTACTTGAGCCGGTTTAACTTCACCGGCGCTGACCAGGAGAAGAAATGCGGTGTGCTGTCCGGAGGTGAACGGAACAGACTTCATTTGGCGCTGACCTTGAAGAGCGAAGCCAATGTGCTTCTACTCGACGAGCCAACCAACGATATTGATGTGAATACACTGCGTGCGTTAGAGGAAGGTCTAGAGAACTTCGCCGGCTGTGCAGTGGTCATCAGCCACGACCGTTGGTTCCTCGACCGCATATGCACGCATATCTTGGCATACGAAGGAGATAGCAAAGTGTTCTGGTTCGAGGGCAGTTATTCGGAATACGAAGAGAACAAGAAAATGCGTTTAGGCGAGGAGGCTGTTCAGCCCCATCGTGTCAAATATAGAGGACTAACCGATTAAAACATGTACAAGGCTCAAGATAAGATGTGCGAGTTGATGGCTCGCGAGGAAGAGGCGATACAAATCATCAGCCGTTTCGGGCTCAATATGGGCGTCGGCGAGCAGACTATAGAAGAAGTCTGCGAAGCACACCGCGTTCACACACCTACGTTTTTAGCAGTGGTGAACTACAAGGTTTTCCGTCAACGAGTACTGCCGGCAGACATTGACTTGCAGACGCTTCATCGCTATCTTCAGCACGCACACACTTATTTCTTGGAATACCGTCTGCCTCAACTGCGCGAGGCATTAGTGAACGCTGTTCATCCGGAGAACACGGATAGCCAAATACCGATGCTCATTGTGCAGTGCTACGACGAGTTCGTCAGCGAAATACGCACGCATATAGCGCATGAGAATGCCGGTAACTACGAAGAGCATGAACATGACGACCAGCGCATTACCGATAAACTGAGTGAGATAAAGAACCTGATTATCAAATATTTCCCTGCCGACGAGACGCAGCATTCTTCGGATGAGAGTGAACATATGCACGTCAGTTATCCGCTCATAAGTGTGATGAGCGAACTATGGCACACCGAAATGGATTTCGCGGACCACTGCGCGATAGAGGATTATATTCTCCGCCCGGCTTTGTCGCAGATACAACACCACTCGCACCGACAAACAATGCCCCCCGAAACAGAAGAACTGAGCGAACGAGAGAAAGATGTACTGGTACAATTAGTCAAAGGCCTGAGCAATAAAGAGATAGCTGATGTATTGTGTATCTCCACGCACACGGTAATCTCGCATAGAAAAAACATCACCCGCAAACTGAACATCCACTCTACTGCGGGACTGACCATTTATGCGCTGGTCCATAAATTAGTGGATATAAAAACGCTGGATTAAATGTTAAGGCGCGTAAGTACATATATCCGTCAACGAGGTTTGTTAGATAAACAACGACCCGTATTGGTGTGTATCAGTGGCGGTGCAGACAGTGTAGCGCTGCTGGATGTTCTCCTGCGCGCCGGATACCAATGCATTGCGGCTCATTGCAATTTTCATTTGCGCGGTGAGGAGAGTAACCGGGATGAGACGTTTGTACGCGAGCTGTGCAGACAATGGAAGACACCGCTGCTCGTGACCGATTTTGATACGCAGACATATGCAAAAGCCCACAACGTGAGTATAGAAATGGCGGCGCGTGAACTGCGCTATCAATGGTTTGATGAAATGGCACGGGAAAAAGGTTGTCAAGCCATCACTGTGGCACATCACCAGAACGATCAGGCGGAGACAATTCTATTAAATCTGCGGCGTGGCACAGGTCTACGCGGCTTAACAGGCATGCGGCCCGTCAGTGCCAACCCAATGGCTCCCGATAGTGTTCCTGTAGTGCGGCCACTGCTATGCACCACGCGCGATTACATAGAGCATTATCTACGGGATAAACGACACATCTCATGGGTGACAGACAGCACAAACAGCGACACCTCGATTGCCCGCAATGCTATTCGGGAGCAACTGAAGAACTACAGCAAATCAGAAATTGAGCACATTGCTAAAACGGCTGATTATCTGCAGGGTTATGTTGATTTACTGGAGGGAAAAGATACGCGCGAAGCCGGTATGGTAGAACTATACGAAAATCTTCGCACGTACGGATTTCCGGAAATAGATAAGATTTACGACGCGTTACAACGTGGAGAAGGTGGCAAAACATTCACGTCTAAAACGCACAAAGCAACGATTAAACACGGAAAATTATGCGTCACTACGGTATAATAGGTTTCCCGCTTTTGCATTCGTTCTCAGCGAAATTTTTCTCTGAGAAATTTGCAAACGAGCACATTGATGCGGAGTATAGTTTGTATCCTATTGACAAGGACGAATGGGCGAAAGGAGAGCGGGTAAAAAATCTCCTTCACCGCCTGGCCGGTCTGAATGTCACCATGCCCTACAAGCAAGAGGTTATTGCCTATCTGGACCGCCTGGACGACACTGCAAAAGCGGTGGGTGCGGTCAATGTGGTTCATCAAGGAGTCGGATATAACACGGATTGCCTGGGCTTCATGAGTTCGCTTCAACCCTTGTTGCGCGATTATGACCGGGAAGCCTTGGTATTAGGTACAGGGGGCGCAGCCAAAGCAGTGGTGTACGGGCTTAAGCAGTTGGGAATCTCACCTACCCTTGTCAGCCGCACACCCGGAGAAGGAATGCTGGGCTACGACCAATTGACGAAAGAGATTATGGAGCGCTTTACCGTCATTGTCAACTGTACACCGCTCGGTATGTACCCTGATATCGACACATGCGCCCCCATTCCGTACGAGATGATTACACCGCGTCACTTGCTTTTCGACTGCGTGTATAACCCGGAAGAGACTTTGTTTTTGCGTAAAGGCAAAGCACAAGGCGCAACCATCCGTAACGGCATAGAAATGCTAATAGGCCAAGCTAAAGCGGCATGGAAAATATGGAATAATGAATAGAACATTAACAAATCAACAAATTGAGATATGAAAACATTTCTTATGATGCTGCTGACTGTGGCATTGACCAACCTCAGCGACAACTATATCAAGCCCGAGGAATCGGCAGTGGTGTATTACAGCCCTTCCACGACTATTCAAGTGGATTTCGTTTTTACGGAAGAGACGTGTGAGAAAGGCATTTATGCGGATTATGCCGAACCTCTGCTGGGCATTACCGATGCTATACAAGAAAATCAAAAGACCTACACATTGACCGATGTGAACATTTACACGTCGACTGATGTGGATTTGAACCGCGTACATAAAGTGGCCGCAAACAAAGATTTCCCGATACAGTTACTTAGTATCAACGAGAGAGGTTTGCTCACGGGCTATAATTTGCCTCCTGTCACTAAAGAGCATCGCCCTAAAACGCCGAAGCAGGAGACTGTGTCTAAAATAGAACCTGCACGCCCGCTTCAACTGCCGGAGGAGGTCGTAGATGCCAAAACACCGTCGGAGAAAGCACATGCCATCGCACGCTACATCTTCCATCTGCGGGAAGTACGTACTTACCTGCTAAGCGGCGAAGTAGAGCATGCTCCCACGGACGGAGAGGCTATGCGCTTGGTGCTGGAGGAACTGGATAATCAGGAGAGACAGTTAATCGAATTATTCATCGGCACAAAAACAATAGTCACCAAGCATGAGACTATTCAATGCCGCCCGATGGGTGACGACTTCAAACGCTGGGATAGAGATCTGTATTTCTCTAAAGAAAACGGTTTTACCACAGAGGAGAATATCGATGCAGAGAAGATAGAGATCCGTACAGAGTTCCAACACCAGTTCCGCCAACCGGAAGAGACACAGAAAAAGAAAAGCAACAAGAAAAATCCGGATGTTTCCGAGCCTTCACAACTCGTCTATAACCTGCCCGGCAATGCCCGCGTCTTTGTACAATACCGCTCGCAACAACTCAAATCCAAAGTAGTGCCTGTAGCGCAGTTTGGTATGGATGTACCCCTGTCCAAAGACTTATTCACCGGAGCTACACTCCCCTCCATCGTATTTAACGAAAAGACCGGAAACATTATCTCTATTTCGAAATGAGAAAGATTTCATTAATATTGGTACTGCTGGTCAGCACATGGATTGCGGCGCAAGAGATTAACTGCACCGTGACTATCAATTCCGACCAGATAGAAGGCTCCAACAAGCAAGTTTATGCAACGCTCAAAACCGCGATTGAGGAATACATGAACCACAATCGCTGGACAAACATGACATTTGCAGAACAGGAGAAAATTGAATGTAGTATGCTTATCGTTGTCAAGGCGGCAACGAACAACTCGTACGTATGCGAGATGACACTTCAAAGCCGGCGACCGGTGTACGGTACTACGTATACGACCCCGCTGCTGAATTTCAAAGACAACACATTCAATTTTACGTACCAGGAATTCGACCGCCTGGAATGGCAACAAAACCAATTTACTACCAACCTAACCGCCATGTTAGCTTATTATTGTTACCTCATCATCGGACATGATTTTGATAGTTATCAGCGCTTAGGAGGAACACCATACTTCTCGATTTGTGAAGACATTGTGAATGCCTGTCAATCGGCAAGTATGGATAATATAGAGCAAAAAGGCTGGCTGGCTTTTGATAGTAATCGCAATCGCTACGCATTGATTAACAATCTGTTAGACGAAGCCTTTAAGAAATATCGCAATTACTACTATGAGTACCATCGGTTGGGCTTAGATGAGATGATTAATAATGTGACCAATGGGCGGGCTCGCATTGCAGAAGGACTACCTACCCTGCGTGAGGCCTACCGCGCACGACCTGCCACCTACGTTGTAAATACCTTTTTAGACGCGAAAGCAGAGGAACTGGTAGACATCTTCAGTAAAGGTTCAGACAAAGAAAAGAAAGCGGTGTATGATATTTTAATGGATATTGACCCGACAAGACAAAATACCTACGATAAAATTCTCAATAACTGATGCTTAAGCATTTACACATACAAAACTACGCACTTATCAGTCATTTGGATATTGATCTCGGTGCCGGATTTTCAGTACTGACAGGTGAGACTGGGGCCGGTAAGAGTATCATTCTCGGAGCACTGGCCTTGGTGCTCGGCGCAAGAGCGGATAGTAAAGTTATCACAGACGGCGAAGATAAGTGTATTATTGAGGCGGAGTTTGACGATTGCATCATCCGCCGCGAGTTGTACGCCAATGGTAAGAGCCGTTCATTTGTAGATGACAGTGTGGTGACGCTACAGGAACTGAAAGTGCTGGCTAACAAACTGATTGATATTCATTCACAGCATGCAAACCTGCTGATTGAGAATGCAGATTTTCAGTTGGAGATTATTGATGCCATTGCACAAAACAACAAATTGCTAACGGCTTATCAGGCCCAGTACGAGCAATATACCACGGCAGTCGAGCAGCTGCGTCACTTGCAAACTCTGGCCCGGAAAAGTCAACAGGATGCAGACTACATTCAGTATCAATATAGGCAGTTGGATGAAGCCAATCTGCAAGCAGATGAATTGGAACAGTTAGAGCAAGAGCACTACCGTCTCAGTCATGCCGAAGAGATCCGCTCAGCGTTAGAAACAGCCGTAGAGGCATTGAGCGGCGAGCAAGGAAGTGCAATTGAAGTACTGCGTGCCTGTAGATTAGAGGAGGCTGCACCGGAACTGCAGGAACGGATCGATAGCGCAAGGATTGAATTGCAAGATATAACACACGAGGCGGAACGGGCTTTAGGGCGCGTGGAAATGGACCCGCTGCGCTTACAATGGCTCGAAGAGCGAATCGATGCGCTCAACGGACTGCTGCATAAATTCAGTGCAGAGAATATTGCCGCACTTATCACACTGCGAGACGAATTGGCTGAACAAGTAAACCGGCTGGATAGTTTTGATTTTGATATCAGTCAAGCACAGAAAGAAGTAGAAGCCCAAAAAAGCGAACTCACCCTCGCTGCCAAATCACTGACAGAGAGCCGCGTTGCAGTTATCCCTAACATCTGCACCCAATTGATGGATGGCTTGAAGCGGCTGGGCGTGGCGCACGCCAAAGTGGAAATTCCACTTTTCCCCACTCCTGACTTCACTTCGATGGGCTGCGACGAAGTACAGATACTTTTTGCTGCCAACCTCAACCAAAACCTGCGCAATGTGAGTGAAGTAGCATCGGGTGGAGAAATCAGCCGATTGATGCTATGCGTCAAGTCACTAATCGCAAGCACAAAAGGGCTGCCTACCATCATTTTTGATGAAATAGATACCGGTGTAGGAGGTGAGATTGCCACACAAATGGCCTCTATCATGCGTGAAATGGCGCGTACACGCCAAATCATCGCTATCACCCACCTGCCACAGATTGCAGCACTCGGACAAACACATTATAAAGTGTACAAAGCCGACACTGACAAACGAACGGAAACACACATCAATCGCTTGAGTGATGAGGAAAGAATAATAGAAATTGCTTCCATGCTGAGTGGCAATAACCCCTCTTCTGAAGCTATAGGAAATGCTAAACAATTACTATGTTACCATTAGCAGAACGAATGCGTCCGAAGACGCTAGATGAATATATCGGGCAGAAACACCTGGTGGGCGAAGGAGCTATTCTGCGCCAGATGATTGAATCGGGCAACTTGTCCAGTTTCATTCTGTGGGGGCCTCCGGGTGTCGGCAAAACAACGCTGGCACGTATCATCGCGCACCAACTTCAACGGCCGTTCTATACACTGAGCGCCGTAACGAGTGGCGTGAAAGAAGTACGTGACGTCATTGATAAAGCCAAACGCAACGCATCAATCAATAGTGGTCTCTTTGCGCCGGCAGACGGCAGAAGTCCTATTTTATTTATCGATGAGATACACCGGTTCAGCAAATCGCAGCAAGACAGCCTTCTTGGAGCGGTGGAAGAAGGAACAATAACTCTCATCGGTGCTACGACGGAGAACCCGAGTTTTGAAGTCATCACTCCGCTACTCAGTCGATGTCAGGTGTATGTGCTCAAATCATTGGATAAAGACGATTTGCTGGCATTACTGCACCGCACACTAACACAAGACGAGTATATCAAGTCATTAAAATTAGAAATAAAAGATACGGATGCATTACTGCGTTATAGTGGCGGAGACGCGCGCAAACTGCTTAATATCATTGAATTGGTCAGCAATAGTGGTACAAAAATAATCGACAACGAAACCGTCACCAAACAACTGCAACAAAATCCCGTTGCCTACGATAAAGACGGAGAAATGCATTATGACATCATTTCCGCCTTCATCAAATCAGTGCGAGGGAGTAATCCCGATGCGGCCATATATTGGCTGGCGAGGATGATTGAAGGAGGAGAAGATCCGAAGTTCATTGCACGTCGCCTTGTTATATTAGCAAGCGAAGATATCGGTTTGGCGAATCCCAATGCAATGCTTTTGGCCAATACATGCTTTGACGTAGTGAACAAAATCGGTTGGCCGGAAGGCAGAATTCCGCTTGCAGAAACAACGATATATCTTGCTACTTGCAAAAAGGACAACTCGGCATATCTGGCCATCGACTCAGCACTCGCGAAAGTACGTGAGACGGGCAACCTACCCGTTCCTCTGCATTTACGCAATGCGCCGACATCGTTGATGAAAGAATTGGGCTATGCAGATGGCTATAAATACCCGCATGATTTTCCGGGTCATTGGGTGGAACAGCAATACTTACCGGATGAACTGACAGGAGTAACATTCTGGCATAAAGATTAAATGGCAGGTTTCTACATACATATTCCGTTTTGCAAAAAACGCTGCTTGTACTGCGATTTTTTCTCCACTACTCTGATGGAGCGGCGTAAGGAATATACAGAGGCATTGCTAACCGAAATACGAGCACGTAAACACGAAGCCGGAGAACCGATTAAAACGATATATATCGGAGGGGGTACACCCAGTACACTGGATATATCCGATCTTCGACAGATAATAGAAACGATAGGAACGGACGACGCGGAAGAAATAACGATGGAACTGAACCCGGGTGATGCTACTTTGGAATACATGCAAGCACTGCACCGGATAGGCATTAACCGCTTATCTATCGGCATTCAGTCCTTCCAAAATGAATTGCTGCAACTAATCGGGCGCCGACATAATGCGCAGCAAGCCATCGAGGCCGTACAGATGGCACAAGAGGCAGGCTTGGATAATATTTCCATAGACCTGATGTATGCACTACCGACGCAAACGATGGAGCAGTGGAAAGCAGACATCGAAACAGCACTACAACTGCATATACAGCATATATCGTGCTATGGGTTGATGTACGAAGAAGGAACTATGCTCACGCGCATGCGGGATAACGGGGAACTGACGCCTATCGATGAAGAGACAGAGAATGCCATGTACGACTATCTCTGCAAACGGCTCAAAGAAGCTGGATGGGAGCATTATGAAGTAAGCAATTTTGCCTTACCGGGCTATGCATCAAAGCATAATAGCAGTTACTGGAACGGAACACCTTATATAGGTGTAGGCGCGGGCGCGCATAGTTACGTAAAACCGGTCCGCAGTTGGAACCCAGATGACCTCAATGCATATATAAACGGCATTATGGCACACGATTTGCAAAGAGAGAGTGAAACCTTATCTGATAAAGACTTATATAATGAATATATCATGCTTCATTTACGTAGAGTGAACGGACTTAAAACGGACTTATTACGCACTTTCCTCGCTCCTATGTCAAGTTCGTTGACTGATGTGACAACTAAAATTAATGACTATATAGACCGACAATTATTACTTCGCACTCCAGATGGGCGCATTAGAGCAACACAACAAGGGTTGCATATACTCAATCGGATTATCGAAGACTTAATGATAGCATAAAATACACAATAACATGAATACAAAACAGTGGTACAAACCTTTCCTCCTATGGTTCTGGGGACTCTTTTTAGGAGGCATTTTAGTGGCATTTCTGGTCATTTGGCTGATTACAGAAGGCGCATTGGGCTATTTACCGCCGCTGGAAGAATTGCAGAACCCGAAAAACACGTTTGCCAGCGAGGTAATCTCATCAGACATGCAATCGCTCGGACGCTATTACCGCTACGAGAACCGTATTGGCGTGCAATACACAGATTTGTCACCGGATCTCATCAATGCACTGGTAGCTACGGAAGATGTACGTTTCTATGAGCATACAGGTGTGGATTTCAAATCCATGTTCCGTGCTGTTCTTAAACTCGGGCGCGCGGGAGGTGGTAGTACACTTACACAACAATTGGCTAAACAATTATGGTCGCCAAGGGCAAATAACATCTTTGAGCGCGCCATGCAGAAACCCATCGAATGGGTAATTGCTACCAAACTGGAACGGTTGTACAGCAAAGATGAAATACTCCTTATGTACCTCAATCAATTTGACTTTCTGTACAATGCAGTGGGTATTCAGTCTGCCTCGCAAGTCTATTTCTCCACCACTCCGTTAAAACTAAAAATGGAGGAAGCAGCTATGCTGGTGGGCATGTGTAAGAACCCTTCGCTCTACAACCCGGTCCGTCATCCTAACCGCGCTATAGGGCGTAGAAACGTGGTTCTCAGCCAAATGGAGAAATATGGTTACATCGACCAGACTACTTGCGATTCCCTTTCTGCGCTTCCTCTGGAATTGCACTATAGTTCTGTTGACCATAAGCAAGGTATTGCGCCTTATTTCCGAGAGTACTTACGCGGAGTGCTGACAGCCAAAGAACCGAAACAAAGCGATTATTCGGAATGGAACAAACAGCAGTACCAATTGGATAGATGGCAGTGGGAGAATAATCCGTTGTATGGTTTCTGCGAAAAGAATAAAAAACCGGATGGCAGTAAATATGACATTTATCAAGATGGTCTGAAAATTTACACTACTATCGACTCTCGTATGCAACGCTACGCAGAGGAAGCGGTAGACGAGCATATGCAAGAGCAACAGAAAGCCTTCTTCAAAGAACTGAAGAACAAACGTAATGCGCCTTTCTCATGGAAACTCACCAAATCGGAGATTGATGGCATTATGAACCGTTCGATGCGTCAGTCGGAGCGTTACCGCGTGATGAAAAAAGAGGGTTATAGCCACGATTCTATTATTGCCTCTTTCATGGTTCCGCGTGAAATGGAGCTCTTCAGTTACGACCGTGGCCTGATTGATACTATGCTCTCACCATATGACTCCATCAAATGGCAAAAGAGCTTCCTCCGTTGTGGGTTTATGTCGATGGATCCGCATACAGGACATGTGAAAGCATATGTAGGCGGCCCTAATTTTGCACATTTCCAATATGACATGTGTACCAAAGGCAAACGCCAAATCGGTTCAACAGTCAAGCCTTATCTGTACACCTTAGCTATGGACGAAGGAATGTGGCCGTGCGACAAAACGGTCAATGAACCCATTACACTCATCGATGGCAACGGTAATGAATGGTCTCCTCGTGATACGCACGACAAATACAAAGGCGACACAGTAACTCTTGCCTGGGGATTGATGAACTCCAGTAACTGGATTTCTGCGTACTTAATGTCACTCTTTACACCGGAACAACTCGTTAAGATAATGCGTTCTTTCGGTATACAAGGACAATTAGATCCGGTTGTTTCTCTTTGCTTGGGTCCATGTGAAGTGAGCGTGGAAGAAATGGTGGATGCATATACAACGTTTGCTAACAAAGGCATTCGTACAGAGCCGTTGTATGTAACACACATTGAAGATAATAACGGAAACGTCATCGGTTCTTTCTCCCCTCGTACACATGAAATCATCAGTGAAACAACTGCTTACAAGATGATTTATATGCTACGTACCGTTATTGACCATGGTACAGGTGTTCGCACACGTTTCAAATATGGTATTACGGCTCCGATGGGCGGAAAAACCGGTACAACCAACAATAACTCTGACGGCTGGTTCATGTGTTTCACGCCTTCTCTCGTATCCGGCACGTGGGTTGGAGGAGAGGACCGTGGTATTCACTTCGATAATATGGCAGAGGGACAAGGTGCGTCCATGGCATTGCCTATCTGTGCGCTATATATGCAAAAAATACTGGCAGATCCGGATTTGGGCTATAGTCCTACCGAGCAATTCGACGTACCAAAATGGTTTGACCCGAATGCGGGTTGCAGATAACGAGTGAGACGAAACTGGAAATATATTATCATTGGGGTCCTTTGCACGTTCTTCCTTATGCCGGCAAAGGCGCAATTGAACACCGACCGCATTACGGCGATTGGTAGGAATGCGTTGTATTTTGAGGACTATGTACTCTCTATTCAGTATTTCAATCAAGTCATTCGCATCAAGCCATACTTGAGTGAACCCTATTTCTATAGAGCGATAGCCAAGATTCAATTGGAAGACTACCAAGGTGCGCTACTGGATTGTAATGCTGCCATAGAGAGAAACCCGTTCTCTCCTGGTTGCTACTATGCCCGAGGATATATTTACCGCCAACTGAATGAACTTGGGAAAGCAGAGGCTGATTACACGGAAGCCTTGCGTTTCTCTCCGGAAAACCGCACATACATGCTACTCCGTGCAGACACTCGTGCAGAGATGAAACGTTATGATGAAGCGTTGGACGATATTGAACATATGCTTCGTCGGGAACCGCAAGCCGCCTCTGTTTGGAGCGAAAAAGGAAGGATTTGTATCCTCAAAAATGATACTTTGTCCGCATTAGAGGCCTTTACGCGAGCCACGGAGTATGACAAGACCAATCCTGCCGTTTGGTCAGCGTTGGGCGTTACCAGCCTTATGCTGAACCGGGAAGATGACGCTTATGTCCAATTGACGCAAGCTATCAATTTAGGTTCCAAATGGGCGGGCGACTACATCAACCGCGGACTGATTCATTATCACCGCCATAATTACCGCGGCGCCCTTTCCGACTATGATCAGGCTGTTAAGTTGGCTCCAAAAGAAGCGGAGAGTTACTATAACCGAGGTGTTATGCGGCAAGAGGTCGGTGATTACAATAGAGCCTTAGCCGATTTTAACAAGGCCATTGATCTGGAGCCGGAGCGTGTAGAAATGCGCTATCAACGCGGTTTAGTACTGATGCAACTTAAACAATGGAGAGAGGTCGAGAAAGACATGAATGCTCTCATTGAACGTTATCCCTATTTCCTACCCGCTTATTATCTGGCTGCCCAAGCCAAAATCCAACAAGGCAATCAAGCCGCAGCCTACCGGTATAGACAGAAAGCACGTGATCTGGAAGAGAAAAAAGAGACAATCCAAGCTCAACAAGCTGCGCAGCCCAATACCGATTTGCTGATGGCGGATGCTCAGCCTCAAAAGAAAGATTATCGCAAAGAGTTCTCCGCCAACACGGCGCAAAATCAACAGGAACCGGTGGAAGAAGAACAGAAATACGATTCCCAAACGCGCGGAAGTGTACAAAAGCGTCATCAAGACGTTATCAACGAACCGAATATAGTGCTTAGTTACTATAGTCAGGACATGAATCTGCGCCGCACTAACTATTACCATCCGCTTGTTGACAAATTGAATAAGAGCGAAGTGCTTCCCGCTACCCTGAAGTTTACCAACCAAGAATTAACACTCACAGCTGAAATGGTTGACTTCCATTTCTCTGAGATAGCCCGGCTTACCCGATTGATGGACGAAAGGCCTTCTGCTATCTTATACTTTGCACGGGCCATGGAATTCGCTATTATCAAGGACTATGCCAGCGCGGTAGATGATTGCACTAAGGCTTTGCCGTACGCCAATATAGACATAGAACCCATCATTGTTTTTTGTCGCGCAACTTGGCGTTCACGCATGGCAGAAGCGGATAATGAACTGATACTAATGGACTACGACCATGTATTAGGATTGCAACCGGATTTTCCATTCGCGCTCTATAACAAAGCCAATATACTATGTGCCCAGCGCGAATGGAAAGATGCTATCCGTTATTATACGCAAGCGATTCAGATGGACAATGATTTTGCGGAGGCATATTTTAACCGTGGACTAACATACGTCTATATCGGCGAAAACGAAAAAGGTCTGGCGGATCTGAGCAAAGCAGGGGAATTAGGCATCTACCAGGCCTATAATATTATGACTCGATTCAAATGAGACGAATTGGCTACATAGTATTCTTTATCATACTCTTCGCAGCACACAGCGAAGCGCAATTGTTATACGAAGTCAGCGGCAACAGTAGCAAAAAGAAGTCGTATATTCTGGCTACCAACAGATTGGTGGAAATGCAGTTTTTAGACACTATACCGAATGTCTTCAAATGCTTCGGACGCTGCAGTAAAGTGGTGACAGAATTCGCGATGCAGGATTATGAAGCGCTATCGGCGCTACGTCAAGCGGCCGCGCTGCCAGATTCTGTCAAACTAAGCAATTTCTATAACGATAAAGAATACGAATATATTGATAACAGCCTTCGTATTAATCTGGGCATGGGGTTGGATAAATTATGCCGGATGAAACCATCATACTTGACAGAGATGTTTCGCACCCAGTTATTTAAAGACTGGTTGCATTATGACGAACAGAAATCCATGGAGGGTTTCTTTGAATCAGTAGCAGCCGAACGTAATATGCCTGTCATTGGACTGGACAATGTCGGCGAAACGATGTATATGCTGTTCGACCGCGAGCCTTTCCATTGGCAATGCCAAGAATTACTCAAAGTGATTGAATATCCGGAGAACGAAGTCAAACAGGAGAAAACAATTCGTGAAATGTATTTGAACGGACGTTTATCTGATATCGCTTATCAAGTAGAAGGCCCGAACAACAAAACCAGCATTTCTTTCTCTGATTATAAGGTATATTGCCAGCGCAACCAACAGTGGGTAAAACGCTTACGTCCGTTGCTGAGGGAAGGCGGTTGCTTCATTACCCTCAATGCGATGTATCTTGGTGGCGAGAAAGGATTATTGGAGCAATTACGGGCTGACGGCTACCGCGTACGGGCAGCAAACAGACGATTACAATTAAAACAATAATAATGATGATTAAGAAAATTTTTATGACTTGTGTAGTGGCTCTTTTCGCTGCACTTAGTATGAATGCCGCTGAAAGAGGCAAGTTTATCCACGTAGACAACAGTGTTTCCAAAAACCTCAAGCCTCAGTTGGCTTTCTGTCAGGAACACAAAGACGGCAAAGATGTTACGACACTGCTGGTACAAACGGTTAACGTGAACGGGTACAATGAGTTTACAGACGCTTCTCGCATCTTAATGCGTTTTGCAGACGAGAAAGCGGTTAGGCTTAATCGTGTACCGGGCTCGGAGGTCCAGAAACGTAAGTACAGCAAGAAAAACGGCAACGCCACTATTTCTTATTACGAGACCATCACCAGTTATGAAGTGAGCAACGATGTTATTGAACGGTTGGAGAAAGGCATTGCCGTCATCAAAGTGCGTGTGGTATTTAAGGAGAATGACGCGAAGGACTACGACATTGTTGAAAGTTACCAAGAGAAGATGGCGGCTGATTTGCTTAAGTCCTATCAAGACGCCAGTCTCAACAACCGCAAAAGCAACACCGATTTGAGTGATGAGGATTTCTAAGTATATAATACTTGTCCTACTTCTGCTTTTACCCGGTCTTTCGCATGCTTCAATAGGCATGCAGGAGTTAGGTGATTCATTGATGGCATACACCGGTTTTTCCCGCGTATGGTCCCCTACTGTGCGCATCAAACAAATGCGTGTAGATGGGGATAACATCACACTCCGCACCAATGGTACTCTCAAAGATTATCGCTGGACCCCCAAGGACATAATTACCATTAAAAAGAAAGTAAGCAAATGGATATTAGGTCACGACAAAGGAGAAGTAACCATCTATAGCGGCAAAACACTTATCGATAGTCTGGTGACTGAGTGCGCGCGCGCCAAGAAAACCACCGCTAAGTGCAAAAAGTCAAACGACACCTATTGCGACTTGACAGAACGTACGATTGCACTATGGCCGAGTCATGGCCTATATTATAATCGCGACCGGGATGAATGGATTTGGCAACGCGCTACGCTTTGGACGACAGTAGAAGATTTATACAGTCAAGAGTACGTACGCCTATTACGTCAAATGCTACGCAATGCAGGCGCAAGCGTTATTATGCCTCGAGCCGGATTGGAACATCCGGAACCGGGAGTATCCGGAATGCCGAAATGGGCAGAAGGAGCACGTTACTGGCTGAAAGCAAAAGGCAAAAGTCCTGAGATTTGGAACCTCTATGACGGCAATGAATATAAAGATGATATGAAATGCCGTCCCATGTGGGTTAATTCGCTTGAACGAGATGTGGATTTGTGCCTTGCCTTCCATACGGATGGATTGGACAGCGGCAATGACAGTACTATTGTCGGCACACTATGCATCTATACGGCGAAAGACGATGACGGTCATACCACGCTGCGAGACGGGCGAGACAGGGAGCATGTCAACCGCAATTTGGCAGACTGGATACAAACCCAAGTCACAGAAGACTTACGATACGTAGCGCCAGAGTGGACCAGACGCCAACTAAAAGAAGCGAATTATTGTGAGAGCCGTGTGCCTGTTGTGCCAAGTATTATTCTGGAATTGCTTAGTCATAAAAATATGGCAGACATGAAATACGGCTTAAATCCCGCATTCCGCTTCACAGCCGCGAGAGCCGTATATAAAGGTATTTTACGGTATTTGAACGGTCCTTCTGCCACTGTTCAACCGTTACCTGTAGAGCAATTATCCATCAGTTCCAATGGTCTTTTGAAGTGGACTGCACCGATAGATACCATTGAGCCGAGTGCCACACCGACATATTATATGGTATATATTCAGGAAAATGGCGGAGAGTGGAATGTTCAACAAACAGGGAAGAAGACACAACTGCCGTTATCATTGCGCCCGGGAGTGCAATACAACTATTATGTCGTTTCCGGCAATGACGGCGGCCTAAGTATGCCGAGCCCTGTGATAAGTGCATACATCAGTGAACAAGCAAATGCACCGATAGCATTAATCGTTGACGGTTTTGACGATGTGTACGGACCGGAATGGTTTGCCGACTCAACGTACGCTGGTATAGTGCCCGGCAGTTATGCCTGTGAGGATAGATTCTCATGTGCATATATCGGTGAACAGTGGGATTATGACCGCAGCCATCTTTGGGTTAACGATGATAACTGCGGTTGGGGAAGTTGCCACAGAGACCATGCCGGGCAACTTACGATTGGTAATACGCATGACTACGCAGTACTACACGGAAGTATCCTCAAACAGTTGAATATCAGTTATGTAAGCAGTACGGAGCACTTGACAGAAATAGACAGCACCTATGCATTCGTGGATTATATTTGCGGGCGACAAAGACAACCATTAAGTGCTGCTTTGCAAAGTCAATTGGCGAATTATATTGATGCCAACGGTAAAGTATTGATGAGTAGTGATCATCTCAGCACCATTGCCCCGGAATGGCTCAGGCAATACTTACATACTTCCTATTACGCTTCTCACGCCACACATAGCGGACGTATTAGCGGTGCGAGACACCAATTGTACCGCTTGCTGTTGGAGCCGAATGAAGAACAACTGTTTACCTGCACGCCACAAGCCTTAAAAACAGAACCGGACGCTATACGTATGGCTACTTATGAAGATTTGCGGTGCGCAGCTGCGGTGGGATATAAGCACCAAACATTGGTGTACGGATTCCCGCTGGAAGCAGTGAAAGATTTTGAAAAGATTTACCGCCATTCTATAGAATGGCTATTAGAGCAATAAGATGGGGAAAAAGAAGAATTTACCGATATTAGAGAATGTAACGATTACAGGCGTTGCAGCAGAAGGGAAAGCCTTAGCCAAAGTACAAGGGGATGAGAGACAAGGCACAACAGGCATGGTTGTGTTTGTATCGAATTGTGTACCGGGTGACGTTGTAGATTTACAGGTGACCAAAAAGAAACATTCCTTTATGGAAGCCAAAGTGCTACGCATTGTGAAGCCGAGTGACGTTCGCTGCAAAGCCCAATGCCGTCATTTCGGTGTGTGCGGAGGATGCAAATGGCAAATACTGCCCTATGCAGAGCAACTGAAGTACAAACAGCAGCAGATAGTAGATAATCTCACTCGCATCGGAAAGATAGAATTGCCTGAAATCAGTCCTATCCTCGGTTCGAAGCATATTTATGAATATCGCAATAAACTGGAGTTCACATGTGCTGACCGTAAATGGCTGCCATGGGAAGAGATAGAAGCCGCAGGAGGATTGGATAAAATAGACAGCAGTTACGGTATCGGGTTTCATATACCGAATTGCTTTGACAAAGTGCTGGATATTGATGAGTGCCATTTAATGCCGGACATCAATAATAGAATAAGGAATGGCGTACGCGAGTATGCGCGTGCACACGGAATGACATTTTACAACGAGCACACGCATGAAGGGCAACTACGGACGCTGATTTTGAGAAATAACCATAAGGGCGAATTGATGCTCATTGTTTCCTTCGGGGAAAAAGTGAATCAGGACTGTTTGAACCTTTTAGAATATTTGCATCAAGAGTTTCCTGAGATTATCTCCCTACTCTACGTTGAGAATGAGAAATATAACGACACCATCGGCGATTTGGAGGTTAAGGTATATTTCGGTCAAGACCATATTATCGAGACTATGGAAGACTTACAGTTCAAAGTAGGGCCGAAGTCGTTCTATCAAACCAACACCGAACAAGCCTATGAATTGTATAAAGTAGCGCGCGATTTTGCCGGTCTGACGGGCGATGAACTGGTATATGACCTATATACAGGCACAGGCACCATAGCTAATTTTGTAGCACGGCAGGCAAAGCAAGTCATAGGAATAGAGTATGTGCCGGAAGCGATTGAAGATGCAAAGGTCAATTCGAAGATTAACGGTATAGAAAATACTTTATTCTTTGCCGGTGACATGAAAGACATCTTGAATGATGATTTCGTATCCACGTATGGCAAGCCGGATGTTATTATCACCGACCCACCGCGAGCCGGTATGCACGAAGACGTCATCAACGTCATTCTTAACGCAGCCCCGAAACGAGTTGTATATGTGAGTTGTAATCCGGCCACACAGGCGAGGGACTTGCAATTATTGGATGAAAAATACAAAGTGATGAAAGTGCAACCCGTTGACATGTTCCCGCACACACAACACGTGGAGAATGTGGTACTATTAGAGAAAAAAGAAACGAATTAAACAATTTATATTATGATTACTTTACTGATTTTACTGAACGCCTATTTTGTTACGTTCATCGACAAGCCGGAGAAGACCGCTCCACAATTGTCAGAGCGGGCATGGGAACAGCGTGAGAAATGGGGCATCAAAACAGACGCGATGGATTATCCCGTCAGTCCGATGTACTTGAACAATCTGCGCAATGCAGGAGCTAAGATTTATCACTGGAGTCGTTGGTTCAACGGCGCAACAGTAGAGATGGACGCTGCAACGGCAAACACTGTAGCGAAAATGAGTTTTGTCAAGAGCGTAGAGATGACGCGCGACAGCAGTAGTCCAATGTCATATTATGCTCCTAAACATCGTAGTAGAAGGCTCGAGATGCAGAGCGAACGAGTAGAAGCAGCGGAAGAGCAGTTGGCAGCCCATACAGATGAACAATTGGCGCTGTACAACCTTACACCTTTGCATGAGGCCGGATTTCAAGGAAAAGGTATTCTGATGGCCATTTGTGACGGGGGATTCAAGAATGCCAACACCCTTTCCAGTTTCCGTCAGTCTCAGGAATTAGGTCATTTTGATTTAACCGATGACCCTTATGATTTTTACGGCTATACAGGTACTCATGGTGTTGAGTGTCTGAGTGCTATTTCCGGTAAAGGCTCTAATTATATGGGTGCAGCTACCGAGGCACAATATTATTTAATGCGCTCTGAGGAAAACGATACTGAGAGCCCCAAAGAGATGGATAATCTGGTGGTAGCCTTGGAGAAGGCGGATTCGTTAGGTGTAAATGTTTTCTCCGTTTCGTTGGGTTATGCGGCATTTGACAACGCTGAATGGAGTGTGCCCAAATCGTCATTTGACGGCAAGAGTCGGCGCGTCAGTTTAGCGGCTACTATTGCGGCGCGCAAAGGAATGTTAGTGTGCGTGGCCGCTGGTAACGAAGGAAGAGAGAGCGGGAATCCTCCTCACACCTTAAGTTGTCCTGCGGACGCAGACAGTATCTTGACTGTCGGTGCTGTGAATACAAGCAAACAATTGGCCGACTTTTCCAGTTTCGGTCCCACGTCTGACGGGCGTATTAAGCCGGAAGTATGCGCTGTTGGTTGGGGAGCCACTCTGATTAACGGAGATAACGATATAGTGCGTTCTAACGGGACGAGTTTTGCGACCCCTCTGTTAGCCGGAATGGCAGCGTCCTTGTGGTCGGCATTACCCAAAGAGAATGCCATGCAGATCCGTGAGCGAATCATCCGCTCAGCCGACCGGTACAGCGACCCACAAAGGAAATACGGCTACGGTATTCCGGACGCTGAAAAAGCATACAAGATGGAACTGCCACAAGGATTGGAAGACATTCCGTCGTCAGAAGTCAGCCATCAGAAGATTCTTCGCGACGGACAACTGCTGATCTTACAGGGCGATTGTGTGTACAACGCACAAGGTATGCTGGTACAGTAACGGGCATAAAAAAGGCAGGCTAACTACATCGCACCGCTACAACCTCCTACCCTTGCTACGGTCAAGTCCTGGGGGAATTCAGAGGGAGCTGGTCGTATAGCACCTGCCTAAATCGGGTGCAAAAGTACTGCTTTTTTTTGAATTGAGCAAATATTTTTAGTAAAATAAATTCAAAATCACGGGATAATATACTAAAGTATATTATAGGTATAGGCAGGATACGTGATGAGTCCGTAATGCATAGGTAATGCATAGGTAATGCACAGGTATGCGTTAGTGAAAAATAGATGTTAGAAGATTTCGTCATAGGGCGGATACGCGCGGAATTACCGTTTGAACCAAATGAGGAGAAAGAGGGCTTATTTAAGGCCCTCGGTGCTTTTTTGGTGTCCCGTGACGAACGGAAAGCATTTATCCTGCGTGGGTATGCAGGAACCGGAAAAACGAGTGTGGTGAGTGCGCTTGTTCGGGCCTTGCAAGGTCTTAAGCAAGCGTGTGTACTACTGGCGCCTACCGGCCGTGCCGCAAAGGTTTTGAGCCGTTATTCGGGCGCGCAAGCCTATACGATTCATAAGAAAATCTACCGTCAAAATCAGTTGGGTGTTGAAGCTTTTTCGCTGAGTGACAACCTGGCCAAAAACACTCTTTTCATTGTGGATGAAGCCTCTATGCTGAGCGGGAATCGCGATAACGGAACTTTCGGCAGCGGTTGTCTCCTGGATGATTTGGTCAAATATGTGTATAACGGGCATGGTTGCAGTCTGTTACTATTGGGTGACGACGCCCAGTTACCGCCTGTTGGAAGTGAGAACAGCCCTGCATTGAACGAAGATTTTATGAGTAGTTACGATTTGCGGGTATCGGGTTATTGCTTGCGTGAGGTAGTTCGTCAGGCACTGGACAGCGGAATTTTGGAGAATGCAACGGCTATTCGTTCCAATGAACGCATGGAAATAGTGCCCAACGGGACAGACGTCATCAAAGTGCCCGGAAATGAAGCCATAGAGACGCTGGAACAGAGTTGGCGCGAAGTGGGTGCGGAGGAGACATTAGTCATCTCTCGCAGCAATAAGATGACGAATCTGTATAACCAAGGTATTCGTGCGCGCGTGCTTTGGAAAGAGGACGAGTTGTCCAACGGCGACCGGATTATGATTAGCAAAAATAATTATTTCTGGGCACAGGAATACGATGAGCTGGAGTTTCTGGCTAACGGCGACATGTTAGAAGTTCTTCGATTGACCCATCAACACGAGATGTACGGTTTTCATTTTGCGCAAGCGAGTTTGCGTGCCGTGGATTATAACTGGGAGATAGACGCGTTAGTATGGCTTGACACGCTGACGACAGACAGTCCTGAAGCCAATTATGCGATGCAGAAAGAACTTTTTGCACGGATTGCGGAGGATTATCCGGAACTGCGCAACAAGCGTGAGTTAGTCAAACAGATTTATGACTCGCCTTATTACAACGCCTTACAGATTCGCTACGCGTACGCCGTGACATGCCATAAAGCGCAAGGCGGCCAGTGGAAACACGTGTATATAGACTCCGGTTTAGGGGATGAGTGGATTAGCGGATTAGCGGAAAACGAACGGCGTGTTTACCGTCGTTGGTTATATACCGCCGTGACCCGCGCGACAGAAAAAATATACCTATTGCGATAAAAAATGCAAATATACTTGTTTATATGCAAAATAATTTGTAATTTTGCACGCAAAATTGTTCACTAACAAACAATCATTCTATACAACAATGAAAAAAATTCTTTTAGTTGTTCTGATGGGTTGTACACTGATGGCATGCCATTCGGATATCGACCTAAAGAACATTGACACGACCTCCGAGCTGGAATTGGGCTTGGCATTACCAGTTGGTAGTGTCAGCGCGAAGCTGGAGGACTTTATCGGTAAAGTAAACGGCTTGTACATTGACACGATGGAGAACAAGCCCATTATTGTCTGGCGTGACACCTTTAACATCACCAAGAAGTATCACGAGTTTGACAAGAACAAACTGGTGGACTCTACGACTCTTGCGCTCAAGGTTTATAACCAGATTGAAGCGACCGAGATGATCGGGAACAACAAGAAAGTCATCGGTGACGGTACTCCGCGCACTCTGAACTTTGATTTCCGCCTTCCAATCGGAATTAACAAAGAAATTACCCAAGAGCGTTTCGATAGTCTTCTGATGGACACTGTGACGTTCACATCCGTTATCCGCGCGCACAATCTGCCACTGCGCTGGGCATGGATAGATAAGGTGACCGTCCAGCCCGGCGGCCGTTTCCGTTATCCGGGCAATGCGCCGATTCAGGTCTATGACAAGAGCAAAGGCGGTGACTACGGCCAGGCGCTTCCAGGTAAACTCACGGATATCAGTCTTGTGCTGCTGAAGCCCTGCCCTGAAGGGTCGTGGAGGGTATATCAGTATGACGACCCCGCTAATTTCTACGATGCAGATACACTGCATGTGAATTTTGTCTTCACTATTCCTACCGGTAAAGAGGTTATTATAGAGGAAGATGCAGCCTTTGATTACAAACTGGAGGCGCGCGTTAATTCCTTCAAAGCCATCTGGGGTTATTTCCATCCTGGAAATGAGATGTACGATGCGCACGTAGAAGATTTGACGAGTGTATGGAAAGATCTGGAGTTCCTTACGAAAGCTCATCTGCCGGTTCGTGACCCGGAAGTACACGTATATGCATATACGGAAATTGCCGGTGCGTTGCGTGTGAACGGCGACTCATTGTTCGTCGAAGATGCAGATGGTCAAAAACGTTACGCCAAGTTCGATGAAGAGGGATCTACATCTACCCAGATAACGATTCAAAAAGGCCATTATCTGGATCCGATTACCAGCCCTATCGGTGCATCTACCAGAGACGGAAAGATTATGTATATTGATTTTGACAAACGTACCGACCATGGCCAAATCGACAAGTTGTTCATCAATATGCCGCAGAAAATAGGCTATGGTTTCTCTGTAGACTTCGATAAAATGGCTACTCCTCAGGTACGCTTTACGCGGAACATGGACATCGAGGCCGAGGCGGCCTGCCGACTGCCAATCTCCTTCAACAAAGGTCTCTTTATCAGTTATAGCGACACGATTAAGGACATCTCTATCACTGAGTTCAACCTGGATTCGATGATTAAAGCGAACGTAAGCGTCATCGACACGTTGAAGACCGCCGATGTAACTGTCATTCTCAAGGCTCACAACACCATTCCAGTATGCGTCAAAGCAGCCATGCGCTGCCTGGATGCTGCCGGAGAGGTTATTCCTGATCCGGAGAATCCGTCGGCACCGTTCATCTTATTCCCCGAGGATACCATTCGTCTGGCGCCGCCGTATGACGCTAACACCGGTGCACCGCTGGAGTATGGCGAGACCGTTATACAAGCCCAGTTGAGCAAAAAGCAATTGGAAGTGCTACCGAAACTCAAACAGATTGAATACACCGCTATTATTGACGACGAGTCACTGGCGGAGGCACATAAACATAATGTCAATCCTGTGGCACTGAGACCGCAGCAGGGTATAAAGGTTAAGATTGGCGTGACGGCAAATGCCAACGCACAGTTCAATTTTAACGGAGACAAGAACAAACAATAATAAGGAGGACTGAAAGATGAAAACAAAACAATTTATTCTGGCGGCCCTCGTGGCACTGTTTGCCCTCAGCGCTAACGCGCAACAAGTGAACACGGTGTACTTCCTTGAGAATGCGCCGATGCGTCACACCTTCAACCCGGCCTTCCAGCCCGTAAGTAACGGCTTTGTCAACTTCACGCCGCTTGGTTGGATGACCTTCAGCATAGGTAATAACTCGATAACGATGAGCGATGTGCTGTATGTGGATCACACGTTCGGCAGTCAGTATCAAGGCAAGACCATTACTCCCCTCCACCCGGATGGCGACAAACAGGCGTTCCTCAGAACGCTGAATAGCATGACCATGATTGGCGGAGATGTAACGTTAGGTTTGCTCAATTTTGGTTTCCGTCATAAGGAGAAAGGCTACCTCACCATCGGTATCAACGAGCGCATTGATTTCGGTCCTACGATTCCGCGAACGCTGTTCCAATTCCTGTTGGGCGGAGGCATGCGCGACCTGACACCAGGTGCAGTTAACTCGTTCAATCTCACCGGTTTGGGCGTTGGAGCGATGTCCTATACCGAGATTGGTGCCGGCTACAGTTACCAGCTCAATGACCACTGGACGATTGGTGGTAAGTTGAAACTGCTCCTCGGTCAGGCTCATGTAGCGCTGAATAATAAAACGATGGGCATCGACGCCAGCTCAGACCAATGGCATATACATGGCCAGCTGAACGCAGAAGTAGCCGGTCCTATTAACTTCCAGATGCTCCCTGACATGCAGAACAAGTCCATTATGGAGATTATCGATGAGTTTAAGGACAATGGCGGTTCGGGAACCCAGACGGATTGGTCGAAACTGGTGGATTATACTAACATCGGTAAGATGCTGACGCCGAACGGTTATGGTGCTGCTATCGACTTCGGTTTCACATATAAACCGATTGAGAATCTGCAGGTATCCGTAGCACTCAATGACCTGGGCTTCATCTATTGGAACAATTCGCAGAAATTTACCGCAGCGGTAGATACAATCTTTGACGGTGTAGGTTCGTTCGATTACAGCGACCCGGCCTTCTATGACGACCAAGGTAATTTCTCCACGCAGTTATTATTGGATTCAGCTCTGCAGAACCTTAAGAGTCTGGGTAATGCCGTTAAGATGCAACGTAGCTTGGGCCCTGGCTATGCAAAAATGGCGTCCGCTCGCTTGAATGTAGGCTTGGATGCCAATTTCTGGGAGAACCGTGTAGGCGTCGGTATTTTGTCCGCTACACGCCTTTACAACGCCCGCCTGTATGAAGAGGTGACTATCGGTCTCTCTTTCCGCCCGGTGAACTGGTTCAGTATCGCGGCTTCCTACTCCATTATGAATAACGGTAAGTACAGCAACATCGGTGCCGGTCTCAGTTTTATGCCGTATGACGGTATTAACATGACGCTGGCGATGGACTATATTCCAACCAGTTATGCAGCGATTGATGTGAACGGTACTCCTAAATATCTGGTGCCTGACAAAGCGAAAATGCTTAACCTGGCGCTTGGTTTCTCCATCTGCTGGGGTTCCAACCGCCGCGATAAAGACCGTGACGGCGTTTGGGATAAGATTGATATGTGTCCTGAGACCCCGCGTGGCGTGGCTGTTGACTCAGTCGGTTGTCCGCTGGATGAAGACCATGACGGTGTGCCCGATTATCTCGACCATTGCCTTGGCACGCCGGCTGAAGCCATTGGTTTCATTGACTCTGTAGGTTGTCCGCTGGATAGCGACGGCGACGGTGTGCCTGACTATGGTGACTGGTGCCCGAACACGCCGGTGGAGGCAAGAGGAACAATAAATATCTACGGCTGTCCGATGGATAGCGATGGTGACGGTGTGCCTGATTATCTGGATCTTTGTCCGAATACACCGGAAGAGGCACGCGCCAGTGTTGATGAGCACGGTTGTCCGAAGGACAGCGACGGTGACGGCGTTCTCGATTATCTGGATAAGTGTCCGGATACACCTGCCGAGGCACGTGCCACCGTGGATGCAAACGGTTGTACCAAGGATAGCGACGGCGACGGCGTAGATGACTGGAAAGATGAGTGTCCGAACACCCCGGCAGAAGCAATCGGTCACGTGGATGAGAAGGGTTGTGAACTGGATGGCGACGGCGACGGCGTACCTGATTACAGAGACGATTGTCCGGATACACCGGCAGAAGCCCGTCATACAGTCAACGAGCGCGGCTGCGCCAAAGATAGCGACGGCGACGGCGTAGAGGATTGGAAAGATGAGTGTCCGAACACCCCGAAAGCAGCTATTGGTCACGTCGATGAGAAGGGTTGTGAACTGGATGGCGACGGTGACGGAGTGCCAGACTATAAGGACGAGTGTCCGCTTGTTCCGGGTGTTAAGGAGAACAAGGGTTGTCCTGAGGTGAAACGCGAGATCCGCAACCTGCTCCAGAAAGCAATGCAAGGTATAGAGTTCGATGCCGGTAAGGCTACTATCAAGCCGCACTCGTTCCAGATACTTAACCTGATTGCGGATATTTTCATCGAGAATAGCAATTATATCATTGAGGTTCAAGGCCATACGGACAACACCGGTAAGGCAGAGTTGAACAAGACCCTCTCACAGAAACGTGCGGAGTCTGTTATGAACTACCTCATCGATAAAGGTGTTCCTGCTTCCCGTCTGACAGCTGTCGGTTACGGTCCGGATGTACCAATCGCCGATAACAAGACCAAAGCGGGTCGTGCAAAGAACCGCCGCGTTGAGTTTAAGATCAGTTTCGAAGAAGTGCATTATGAGACTATCCTTGACCACGCTGATCCCCAACCGGCAGACAGCACGCAAGTAGCGCAATAAGCGCCAATGGATGGCGACTTTGATCGGTCGCCATCTAACAAAAACATATTATTAACAAAAAATTAAAGTATTACAATGGGACGCGCATTTGAATATCGCAAAGCGACTAAACTGAAAAGATGGGGACATATGTCCCGCACATTTACCAAACTGGGAAAGGAAATCACTATAGCTGCTCGTGAGGGTGGTCCTGATCCTGATTCCAACCCGCGCTTGCGTGCACTCATTCAGCAGTGCAAACGTGAGAACATGCCAAAGGATAATATCGACCGCGCCATCAAAAAAGCGACCGATAAGTCATCTGAAGGATATAAGGAGATCAATTACGAAGGTTACGGTCCACATGGCATCGCCATCTTCGTTGAGACCGCAACAGACAACCACATGCGTACGGTAGCAAATATCCGCTCGTACTTCACCAAGTTCGGTGGTACTCTCGGCACGCAAGGCAGTCTGCAGTTCCTTTTTGACCGCAAGGCATGCTTCACCGTAACGATGAAGGAAGGCATTGATCTGGATGAGTTGGAACTCGAGCTGATTGATTTCGGTGTAGAGGAACTCGGCGTGGATGAGGAGGAGAACACAATTGTCATTTACTCCGATTTCAACGAGGCAATCTCTATGCAGAAATATCTTGAGGACAACGGATTTGAAATCCAATCCATCGAGTTTGTACGTATTCCGAATGACACCAAAGAGTTACCGGAAGACCAACGCGAGTCTGTACAGAAACTCATCGATAAAATCGAGGAGGACGAGGATGTACAAAACGTATTTACCAACCTCGCGGATTAAATTGAAAGGTGAAAAGTGAAAGGATGATAATCTCTGATTATTTCAAATTAACTGATCGTCAGGCTGAGCAGTTTGCTCAGCTTGACGCACTTTATCGCGACTGGAACAGTAAGATTAATGTCATATCCCGCAAAGATATAGATAATCTGTACGAGCACCATGTACTCCACTCGCTCGCCATCGCCAAAGTGCTTCCTTTCCAACCCGGCACGACCATCATGGACGTAGGTACAGGTGGCGGTTTTCCGGGTATTCCATTGGCTATTCTGTTTCCTGAATGCCGCTTTCTGCTAATTGATTCCATCGGTAAGAAAATTCGCGTGGCATCGGAAGTGGCAAAGGCGTTGGGGCTGACGAATGTCGTTTGCAAGCAAGAGCGGGCGGAGGAAGAGAAACAGAAATTCGATTTTGTTGTCAGCCGTGCTGTAATGCCCCTTCCTGACCTCGTCAAATTGGTGCGGAAGAACATATCCAACAAGCATAAGAATGCCATTCCCAACGGGCTTATTGTGCTTAAGGGCGGAGATTTGAAAGCAGAGATTGCTTCGTTCGCCAAGACCGCAGAGGTTACGCCATGCAGTCAATGGTTTGACAATGAATGGTTTACAACCAAATATGTAATTTATTTACCCTTCTAGGTGGAGGCCGCTCTTCCCGTTCCGTCGGGAAGACGCTCCGGGTTATCTCCCTGTCGATGTAAGAATTCTCACGGTATTACATCCGTTTCACACTATTCAGCCCGTTCCGTGAACCGGCCACATAGGAGACATTTGACATTTCTGCCGATCTGCTTGCGCCGTATGGTGATTTGTCATTTGTCATTTGTGATTTGAGATTGTCCAGATACATGGGTTTGCCGATGAGAAAACAGGCTGTATCGAAAGTATCTCCGACATGCAGTTTGGCATTTTCCGCTTCTTCTACGACAAAATGTGCTTCGCCTTCATAGCGGAACACGCATCGTCTATTCGGCAGCCAGGTCACCTCTACTCTGTCTCCGGGCTGCAAATCATCCATATGAATGCCTTCGCCGTTGAAGGGCACACTCTCTATATCCGTTCGTGTAGCCAGCGATGCCACATATGCCTCCCAGTCGGCAAAGCCGAGAAACTGAGCGAGCAGGCAGAGCGTCGTGCGGCGCGCCGTGTCAGCACCATCAATATAACCCCAGAGACGCTTGAGAGTCGTGGGAGATATATTCTCATGCAGACGCTCCCAGATGACGCCGGCGAGAAACTCAAAATCATATGGCGTACGGATCTTGCGCTTTGCTTCATGCTCAATATCCATCCGCAGAGTAGCTATTTCGGGTGAGTATTTGGTCATCATCTTATTAGTGTTTTTGGGTGAGTGGTACGGGTATTATAACGCGGCTCGCAAAGCGTCTATACTCTCATAGGTCTGCCAGTGCACCGTTTGCTCTGCAGTCAGGCGGTTTGCAGGAATATCATCGATGAAAACGACAGAATCGGGACTTCCGATGGCTGCTTGTACCGCTTCGAATATCTGCGGTTCCGGCTTGGCCATATGCATCTTCTGAGAGAGGAACAAACCGTCGAAATGGCTGTCTAAAGAGTATTGGCGGTTGATAAAATCGAAATGCAGGTCATTTCCGTTGGACAAGAGATAAACCGGATGTCCCTTGTCGCGCAGCGCATCGACGACCTGAAGCCGTTCAGCCGGCAGTTCATCCAGCATCGCCATCCAAGCGTCCATAATATCGTTGGTCGTGGTGCCGGGATGGCAGTACTGCAGAACCTGGGCGATAAAATCATCGGGCGAGATGAGTCCCCTCTCAAAATCCGCCATCAATTGCTTGGAGGCAACACTGACGGCTTTTACTCCTTCGCCATTGCTGTCCATGCCAAGGACAGTGCGCATATTCTCCTCTCCCATGAGTTTCTCAAAGGCCAGGAAACAGCGCTTCACATCGAGATTGATGAGCACGCCTCCCAAGTCAAAAATAAAAACCGTCATCCCCCACTCTGGTTATTACTGAATCATTACAATTAGTGCCGGAATAGGCATGACTCCATTGACGGAATATAAAATATCTCCGCTGTAAGTGGATTTACCGCGATAGACATAACCGCCGGAGATGGTATAAAGAATGTCTCCGGAATAGGTGGATTTGCCGCGGTAGATATAGGTGCCATCGAACGTAAGGAGAATATCTCCACTGTAGGACGATTTGCCCTTGTAGAGATATTTGCCGTCCCATGAATAGAGGATATCACCGGAGTAAGAGCTCTTTCCCTTGTAAATGTACTTGCCATCCCATGAATAAAGGATGTCTCCGCTATAGGAACTGCGTCCCTTAAAGACGGATTTGCCGTCAAACGAATAGATAATATCCCCGCTGTAAGTGGATTTGCCACGGAATAATTGCGTCTGCGCCATGGTTGCAATAGAGATTAGAGAGAATAATATGACAATAAATCTTTTCATGTGTACGTCGGACAAGAGGACAGCACTGCCCCAGCCTCTTATTTGACTATATATTCGGTTTTGAAATACTCGGTATTCGGCACTGCGCTAACCGCCTCTAACCAAACATAATTATTGTAACGCATGCGTTCGTTGAGAAAGCCCAAATAAATCGTTTTGTACCCCTTTGACGGAATACGTCCATTACAAGACTGCGTTCCCATCGTAGAATAATCCACGCTATACGAGAGTTTCGCCGGATCAACACCGTCTTGGAATTTCTTAGCCTGCGCGGAATTAAAGAATACATACATGTTGATATAAGCATCTTCCTCTCGCCAAGGTTGGTTTTCTCCAAGCAGAGTAGATATAATCCCTGCCCCACCGTGTGATTCATAAACAGGAAGTCCCAGCATCTTTATGCGTTTATATGAAGTCTCCATGTTGTCATGGAACTTGCCATCGGACGCGCGGTCCGGTTCATTGGTTGATATGCGGAGCGAATACAAGATATCCGTTGCTCCGGCTGGCACTGGTACGGCTACTATAGCACGATAGGAACCCGAGAAAGCCGCTTTAAGTTGGCCGCGAAGTGTGAATTTACGCGGCTCCTCAAACAGATTCTTCATCTTGATTCCTTTGACGGTTTGCACGCGAAAGTCTCCTTTTTGTCCCTCAACTTGTTTGCTGGTAACTTGTTTGGGGTGCTTTACGCGGTCAATGCTATTCGGGTGATATGTCAATTCGATAGAGGCGTATTGACGAACACGAGGATTAATCTCCACCACATAGACAGAAGAGAAAGAAATGGCCAACGAATCTTTTATATGAGTTTTGCCTAGATAAGAGCGTAATACTTGATGGCTATTGACATTATATATGCGGATTTCAGCCGGCTTCTCGGTGGCGACTTCCACAAATAGTTTTTCTCCTCTTTCTAAATACATTGGATACTCAACTTGTTCTGTCAATAACAATTCCGGCTGATTCTCCATATACCAATAGCCACCTCTAACTATTTGGTCTATATGTTGCGCAATAGACTCTTTAACATCTGCTATTAAGCGTTCTACCTCCTTCGCTCGTGCCAACTGAGCAGAATCAAGGGATGCTGCATCGTAGTTGAACGCTAACTCATCGTTCAACTGTTGCACTTCATAGATACTTTCGGCAGAAGAAGTGTAAGATAATTCACTAACAGCATTTTCCAGTCTTTTACACTGTTCAATAGTTTGATTACATTGCTCCTGAAAAGCAACATCTCGTGCTGTTTTTTCGTTTGCATTTTTATTTCCGCAACTGACGAGCGCAAGTGCGCAAGACACGATTAGTAAAAGATTCTTTTTCATTGTTATCTGTTGTTATTTCTTCCCTTGCGGGATGATTAATACAGGTTCCTCTATATCATCCTCTTCATCAAATTCCTCGAGATCCTCAATCTCTTCACTTTTTTCTTTAGGTTGGATGTCACTCAACCGTTGTACTTTTTCGTATTGGCTATGCCGAGTTTCATATCGCGAATCAATTCGTGATATGATAACAGAAGTCGGAATAGTGAGTAATAGACCAATAATTAAAGCTCCGGCCGCAAGGATAAAAGCAATAGAACCGCCTCCAAACCAAATACCTACAACGACTCCGACTATCGCCAAGAATATAAATATCCAACCGATGTCATTGATAGTACGCGGGATTCTTTTGTCTGCTTCATTTTCTTTTTTCAAGGACGATATATTCCATATTCGCTCCAATTTCTTGTCATGTGTAGAGACCAATCTATTATCCTCATATTCCTCGAAATGCAGATATAGGTATGCCTTCCCATGAGAAGCTGGATTCAGCATTTGTAAGTGAAATGAGATCGGAGTTTGTTGCTCATATTTGACGATTATTCCCTCACCCTCACAATATTCACCAAGGTACACAATGGGGGTGCCATAGTAGTGCGCTCCTGCGCTTTCTATGTATGGAGTAATGACTAATTTCCCATTCTTCGGCATACTATGCTCTTTGAAAACACCACTGATGTCAGTTGAGATATAATCCTCCACTTCAAATAAAGGGCTCGGGGCAACGGAAATGTTCTTAGGTAGGCTTTTGTAGACGAAATAATTATAAAGTTCATCACCTCCCCAGACTAATCCAAGGATGACAAATAGTGCGGCAAGACTCCATAGTGCTTTCTTATTGCCGTTCTTAGTTCCTCTATACTTCTCAAGGATTTTATTTAGATTTAACGTTTTTGAATTCTTCCTGTTTGCCATATTCATTTATTTATGGATTCGTTCGCCTTTGTTATCATCGTCGAAACTGCATCTACGGCTCGTTCATCATAATCCCCTAACAAATCTTTTAACTGTGTTTTTGATGTTTGTTGTATACTATTATTAATACAAGAAGCAAGAGCCGTTAAGACTGCCATAAGCGCAGCTGCATCATCCGTATAGCCTACACCGGCTAATGCATCGGGAAGCAAATCAACTGGCAGAATAAAATAGCCTAATGTACCAATAATCATAGCTTTTTCTTTGAGATTTACCTCATTCGATTTCAGAAGATTAAATAGTAAAAGTACAGGATAGAGGATAGTCGCACCAATAGATTTACCTACCTTCTTAATTTTCGAAAATAGTTCGCTCTCAGAGAAATACCTCTCATAGGCTTTAAGATTGGATATTATATCTTCTACCTTAAAGTTTTTCACAGCATCACTCGCTTTTTGCGACGCATCTGCGACACCCTTCTTTATATTATCTAAAAAGTCCATGTCTATAGTTACATTAGAATATTATCTCTATTGGCATGCATCTACCAGATTAAAAAACATATCGGTTCCACAGCCAGCTGAGTATTGATATTACAATTATCCCCCCTATTACTGATGCTATCTCTATTATTATATTTCGTAGCTTTGTCTTTGCAACTACATCTGTCAATTCTTGCATTATGGCATTTTTATCTAAAGATGGGTTTGCCTTGCAGCAAAGTCCTATTTCTTTTTTGAATGAACTTGGCATCTGATCTTTTCCTTTTATGCTATATCTAATGTTTTCTATAGCTGAAACAGAAACCTCCTTTAAGACAGATTCTTTATCTATGGCGGGATTAATCGACGCACACAATTCTATTTCCTGAAGAATATCATCGGAAAGTTTTCCATTTTGAAGAACATTATTTATTGCTTTTGCAGACAATTCGTTCAAAAGTTGCTTTTTATTCATTGAGGCATCCATTTGGCAACATATTTCAACTTCTTGAATAATTGACTCAGTAAATGCGCTACCCTTAGAAATCTTTGCGGTTAATTGTTTAATGTGTTCCGGAGCTGTACTAACCATTTTTTCTTTTAATTCCCGGAGATATGAATCAATGTCAAAGAGTTCATAGTCTTTCACACATTCTCTTATGGATTTTTCTAAATCTTTATATCCAACTGAAAACGCCAATGCTTTCTTCTCTAGATCATCAAGATCTTCGTGTGCAAGTTCGTATTGCACCTCTTGTTCCGATTTACCACCTATATCCAAGAATTCCTTGGTTTTAACAAATTTCCCATTTTGAGCTATCCTCGCTTCGTGTATCTTAACATCGTCAGTAACCTCCATATACCATGACAGATCGCGCCCTTTATATTTACGTCGAACAACCCATATAGAAGCGGATCCTCCAAATTGTTCAGACATCTGTTTTTTAAGTTCTCCGACTGTCATATTATCCGTGACATGAACTACTCCATTTGTTTTAGGACTAAGTTCTGATAAACGGCGATCTCCGATGCTCGAATAACTTGATTTTTCAAATCCTAACGCAAGAATAGCGTTATACTCTGACAAAAACTTATCACTGACAGATGAAAACTTCATCCTTGTGTTAATTTCGAATCCCATAGTAGTATATAATTAAGATTGTTTTGTAAGCAGAAGAACAGCCAAGCTCCTCTGCCTGATGATGAATTATTTAGCATGCTTCCTTTCTGCTTTTAAACGAGCTATTTCTGCCTTGCAATCAGCTATGTGACTTTTAAACATCGCAATATTCAATTGCGCCGTTTTCTTTCCTGTAGGACTTTGATGGGCAGCATTTGCTTTTTCAATCGCAATGTTTTTCTCTAAATTTGCAATTTGTGCTTGTTTGTCTGCAATTCGGCGATCAATTTGTTCTTTTGAAGGACCGGAAAAAATGTTTGATAGTAATCCCATAGTATTAGAATGGTTGCCTATACACCAAAAGGTTTTAATTAAAATTTATTTAGTTAGCACTTCATACAAGCGCACATAACACTTTTTACCCTTAAACGTATCACTTTTCAATTCAGATATTTCTCTTTTATACAAAAGGCTTATCTTGGGAGAAGAGAAGAAATTTGGTTTATTAACAAATGAGTCAAAAGCTTTTTTTGTAAATGTATCAGGGAAATGATCGTTTTTATCTTCTTTATCAAGTGCATTCTCCTCAAACCTAATAATAGTTAATATATTCTCGTCTATTGTATAGAATTTACGCAATTCTTTACGGTATGTTTTGTTTTGCCAGATATTATCCTCTGCTTTGAAATATTCATCCATTTCATCATCTGTGACATAAAGAAAAAGACGTCTTGTAGAGCAGATTTCTTTATAAATTGGGGCATATTGTAACCGCATCAAGTCATTAAAAATTGAACCCGCAGCATCAGTATGAGCAAAGTCTGAATCTGGCGAATATCTATGAAATTTCATTTCTATGGCCCACTGTTCGTTTCCATCTTTATACAACAAGTCTAATTCTTTTTTAGGTAAGATTGTTTTATCATATGGTTCTTCAAGCGTATAATGATTTAATTCGTCATCTTTTTCATACATTGCAGCGAACCAATAATAGCGGATATTATCTTCCGTCATTTTTCCCTCTCGTTTGGACAGTTTCTCACAAAAACTATTAAAAACCTCTGTTAGTTTCATTGTGTTGTTTTTCTTTGTAAGCAGGCAGAAAGCCAATCCTGCCTGCCTGAATGCATTAAGCTTGGCTGATTTGAGCTATCCTATCGCGAGTTGCTTGATCTAGTTTAGAACAACTATAAAAAGCATCTTTTCCAATAACTTCGAGAGTACTAGGAATATTAATGGATGAAAGTTCAAAGCAGATACCAAAAGCACACTCTCCAATCTCTGTTACACCTTCTGGAACTATAACAGAAGTAATATGTTTGCAACGATAAAACGCCTTTTCTCCTATAATTTTAACGCTTTCAGGTATTACCACTTCTCCTTGAACAGCAGGGTGACAGCTTAAAAGTACAGTTTCAGAGGCATCATTATATATCATGTCCCCATCTACATAGCCATTTAGATTTCTTGCCCCCCAAGGTGAGCCAGGAGCCGAACCTGTATAAATAACGTTAGGTATATCCATAAATGCCTCATCTCCAATAGAAACTACACTATTCGGAATAATGATACTTTGCAGGTTTTTGCAATCTTCAAAAACATTTGCACCTATATGCTGCACATTCTTACTGAAAGTGACTGATGTAAGCAGTTGGCAGTTTTTAAATGCTCCATCCTCTATAATTACTACGCTATCAGGGATATCAACAGACATTAATCCTCCGTGCGCAAACGCATAGTCGCCTATTTTTGACACACCATCTGGTATAACAATAGAAGTGAGATTTTCACATCTAATAAATGTTGCAGAAGCGATTTCTGTAATACTCGATGGTAGAGTAACCTCTGTTAGTTTATCGCATTGGAAGAAGGCATTAGCGGCAATAGATGTAACACTGTCCGGTATAACAATGCTGGTAATTTTACTGCAATCACCAAAGGCATATTCTCCAATGCCTATTACACTATTTGGAATAACGACCTCAGCAACCTTACTATCTGCAAAGGCCCAATCAACGATTAACTTTGTGCCTTCTTTGATATTTGCCTTCTTGATAGTTTTTTTGTCGCAAGCCACTAAATAGTTATCTATATATAGCAACTTCTTTTCCCAATTGGCTTCATTATCATAATAGGCAGTATTATAGAACGCGTCTTGTCCGATTTTAGTCAAACCTTCCGGCAGAGTTATTGATTGTAAGTTTTTACATCCATAAAATGCCTTTTCGCCAATCGCAGTAATACTCTGTGGGCACACTACAGATTGTAAGTCATAATTGTCCTCGAATGCTTTTGCCGGTATCTCCTTTATACCTTCCGGGAATACGGCCACACCATTTTTAACTTCAAATCCTTCCATGATTTTGTTGTATTTAAGGTTTATATATTTAGAAATCAATTGTCTCAAATTTTGGAATGTCCAGATTATACTTTACTTTCTTCAATAACGCCTCTATCAACCACAGAGTTACGCTATGACCTTCTATGCCGCATTCTTTGCAGAATCCATGAATAGTAGCAATTTGATACTTGTAAACTTGCTCATTAGTTAAGCAGAAATAGCAGCATGTAGCAATAATAGCATCGGCTAAATCAGTACTAACGCCATCTGTGATTTCATCCATCGAGAGCAACTCGCCGCTTTCCATGATCTCATTGTATGCATCAATAAGAGCCTGACTTTTAAAGCCGTGTGCTTCTGCGATGTCTATAAGTTGGTCCGCATCGAACAAATCCGGTTGGAATCCATCTTCCGGGCTAACACAGGTTCTTAGTGCCAATTGCATCAGACGTTGAGCAGGCGTAAGTTTTTTGGATTCTTCCTTCGACTCCGTGGGTGCAAAGTGTTTAAGGAATTCTTCCTCATCAATACCATTTTCAAGTCGTTGCTCAATAGCTTTAATCAGCTTAGCACCAGATTGCTGGGTGTTCCAACCTTCTTCGATTTTAAAGCCGATGAGCTCAGCAACTTCACGCAATGCAGCCATAGTGTTTTTCTGAGGCTCGTCATTTTTTAGAACACTAATGCTTCCATTGTCTGCTTTGGTGATTTGATACTCACCATAATTGATGCTTTTTTTCATGATTTTAATTATTTAATTGTTATTAACTGATTAAAACGCTCAATTAGAAAGTCGATATGACTTGAGCAAAATTCTGCTCCAATGCCCTCCTTCTGTACAGGACCAATAGATTAATATTAGGGGTTAACTGGTTATATACATTATTTGCGTTTTTTGCCGCCTATCAAAGCAGACAACACAGTCTGTCCGACCTTGCGTTCGAGGCCTTGCTTTGTAGTAGGGACACCCAGCTTGTGAGCTACCTTGCTCTTTAGTCCACTAATTCCAACAGCGCGTTTCAATGAAAAAGATAATCCTTTCATGATATTATTCTATTTTTTGCCGACTCACTTTTGGTATTTCTTATCTCGTTTCACTCGAACGATATTTTCGGCATCTCCATATTTATCTTTCTATCCGTCGTTACTCCAACACCCGGCATCGAATTAGTATTCGAACGGGGGCAATACGGGATTATTACGGGGTTATCCTAGACTTTAGTCCGACCCTTACCGTAAGAACACCCTAACAACACTACTCTCTTTCTTAAACTCAATTTTGTCTATGGTTTTAAAATTTCTCTGTCGCTATTGTCGCTATGTCGCTTTTAATTTTTCAGCGTGATACTTTGAGACTTTTGACACCGATGCTATTAACTTATTGATTTTATGCAATTTATAAAATTTCATTCTAAGTGTCAAAGTTTCAAAGTGTCATCGCGTCAAAGCGACATCTCGTTTCGCCTGCAAAGGTACTGCTTTTTTATAATATATTCATGGTCCTTTTTGGTCCTTTTGTATCAGGTGTTTGCATATATCCATCTTTTGGTGTACTTTTGCAGCGCTTTTTAATAAGCATAAACAAAAAGCATGAACGGTTCTTGTCCATGCCTTGAGGTCCTGAGAAAACCTGTAAATACCGACAAGAAACGTCCATGCTACTGCAAGGACGCTTGCTCATTTTGTTCCGGTATTTACACGATATGAAATTTCTCAGGTTCCAAGGCGTGTTAGAACAATTAGCAAACGCTTTTATTCAATATGTAACTGCTTTTTATGCTGTCAGTCCCAGCAGTCCTATTTTGCGAGGCAAAATTACATAAAAAAAATGACACATACAAATATTTGCGTCATTTTTTCTAAAATTTCCTTATATTTCATGCAGGGGAATGTGTTGGGTGCGTTTCCATCGTTTGAGCGCGAGGGTCATCTCATTGCGCGTCTGCGGCGTGCAATAGGCTTCGATAAAGCGCTCCCAGATATACTCCACTGCCATCTGTGAAGGATGGACGAGGTCATCGGCATAAAACCGGTAATCCCTGAGCTCATCGAGCATAATCTCATAAGCAGGGAAATAGGCATGGTTGAGTTGCTCTACCGCCATTAGGAGTGTTGCTTTGGAGAGCTGGTTCTCGTGCAGTCCGTCTCGGATATGTCGGATAGGCGATACGGTGAAGAGCCAGTGTTTATCCGGATAACGGGCAGTTATCAACATCCAGGTTCTCACGATTTCATCGACCGTCAGTCTTCTGCGTGTGAACCATTGTTCGGGCATTTTATGGCAATTGGCAACCACATTTGATATTTGTGATTTGTCATTTGTAATTTGTGATTGGTCATTGGCCATTTGTGATTGGTCATTGGCCATTTGATACACCCACGCGGTACCGAAGGTGATAATGACCACCGTTGCTTCTTCTAATGCGCGCTGCATATTCTGAATCGACTGCCGCACCGCCTCCTCCGCCTCCTCACGTGTAGGCCTTGAGAAAGCGCCATGGTGCGCCATCGAGTGCCATAAGCCGTCGTGATAGATGAGAGGAATTTTCTCATTTTCACATTTACTTATTTTCGCATTGATGGCTTGCGCTATAGAAAGTGGGTTATAGAGCGTGCCGAAGGGATTACAGGTCACGTTCAACTCTCGCTGCGCCATCATTTGTCCGATGGAATCGGCAAAACAAGAGCCTACGAGCAGTATCTTATCCTCGTATCCGATTTTCCATTCGGACGGCTTGATATCGACTATCGTTTGCAGTTTCATCATTACTCAAAATGCATTACTTTGGCAGGACTGATTTTCGTGATGATCATCGCAGGAAGGAGCAGAATAAGCAGGGATAATGCAATCGTTAACACATTGAGCGTCACTATCCACCCCCAGGCAAAGACAACCGGCACATAATCCACATAATACGTAGCGGCCTCGAGTGGAATCAGATGGGTGAAATACTGCAGCGCAGCCAGTCCCAATCCGAGGATATTGCCCCACAGCACTCCTTTGAGTATCAACATCGCCGCCTGTGCCAGGAAAATGCGTTGTACGAAACGATTGTTCGCACCCAGCGCTTTGAGCGTTCCTATCAGCTGGACACCATCCAAAATCAAGATAATCAGCCCGGAGACCATATTAAAGCCCGCCACAAGCAACATCAACACGATAATAACCACCACATTCATATCCAGCAAGTCGAGCCAGGCAAAAGTAGCAGGGTTCTGCTCATGCAGCGTCTGCACATAATAGCAATGGTAGCCGTTCTCGTCCAGATGATTGACCGTAGCGAAATAAATCTCATCAGCCACTTCATCCAATGCGCCGATGTCATCGACTAAAATCTCCACTCCCGAACAAACGATGGCCGTCGAATCGCTGCGCTCCATGTCTTCCTTGTTCAACAATCGCTCCGCGGTCTTAAAAGGCGTCAGAACAAACAAATCATCGAATTGCCCGAACCCTGTGTCGTATAGTCCGCTTATCTTGAATCGCCGCGCTCGCACGTCGGTGTCATCGACGAAATAGCAACTAATAGCCTCGCCTACGTTCAAGCCCATGCGCTTTGCCACACTGCGCGAGACTAATACATCCTGCGGTTGGGCAGGCAACTCGCCTTCCACGATATTGCGGGCAAAGAAATCCCAGTAATCCGTTCCTTTGAGCACCATACCATGAAAATCCTCAGCGGTTTTCAGCATGCCGGGTTTGGTAACAAACGGCGCCACAGAACGCACATGCGCATAACTGCCAAGTTGCATCAGCAGGCTGTCCGTTACTTCAATGGGCTGCAAGTCATACGTATTATTGTTATCAAACGAGACCAATTGTATATGCGCGCCAAAACCGGCCACTTTATCGGTAATGGTGCGTTTGAAGCCCACCACGATGCAAATAGTGAGAATCATCACCATCACACCGACAATGATTCCCGCCAATGCCACGCGCACAGCAGGACGGGAAGAACGTTTTTCTCCCTGTTGCGCAAAATAAAGTCGCTTGGCAATGGCTATTTCAGGCATTTTCGGCATGATTTTTGTTGTATATTTAGTGTTATGAATAAACGTTTATCCTTTCTTTTAACGGCTCTTTTAAGCGCTATAATGTTGTCTGCGCAAGAGCCGGCTGTTCAGCGTCCGCAACGGACACCGGAGGACGAAGCGCGTAAGCAGACCACTCGTCTGGTGCGCGAGTTAGGCATTACCGATTCTGTACGCATCGACACGCTCTACAAGATGCATCTGAAGTATGCCATTCTCCGTCAAAACGGTTTGACTCGTGCGGAGAACATGGATCGCATGCAGGCTATCTATGGCGAACTCAAGCGGCTACTTACTCCCGATGAATTCGAGCGATTTATGAATCATCCGGCGGAGCAGCCCCGTCGTCCTCGCGGAGCCAATGTATCTAATCAGCGTGCGGCAGCACCCAGCGGCGAAGCGCCCAATAAACCCAACCTGCGAGAAGAGCTCCAATAAGCAGTCCCGCGATTATATCCGAGGGGTAATGCGCCCCGACATACATCCTGCTATAGCATACAGCAGCCACCCACGTCATTAGACCAACGGTGGCTGTTCTGCTTTTCCAAATTAGACTGAATAACAGCGCACATGCCATCGTGTTCGCTGCATGACTGCTACAAAAGCCGTATCGCCCGCCTACGTAATTGCGCACAAGATGCAGAGGGTCCAATGCCGGTTCATGCGTAGGCCTCAATCGGGCTACCCAGGGTTTGATAAGACCACTGGTAATCCAATCGCTCAGCCCGACCGCCACCACAAAAGCCAAAACAACCAGCAGCACTGTACGCCAACTGCGGTAACGCCATGCGATAAACCCCAGCAGCAACACATACAAAGGATACCACGTACGCTGACGACTGATGAGCCACATGATGGTATCCAGCCAGTCGGCATAATGACCGTTCACCCACAATAATATATCAGCGTCTAAGGACATAGATGATTTATTCGTTCATCAGCACCGCCGTATGACAAGCCACGACTCCGGCTGTCTCGGTACGTAACCGACTGTTACCCAAACTGACCGGTACAAAACCCAATGCCAAAGCGTCCGCCACTTCTTTCTCGCTAAAATCCCCTTCCGGTCCGATAAGCACCAACACATCTCTCCCCCGCTCTATCTCTTCTTTGAGCACGCGTTTGTCCTCTTTATAGCAATGCGCAATGAATTTCTGCTGATCACGCTTCGCCTGCTCGCGCACGAAAGCATCATAAGGCGTTAGTTCATGCAACACCGGCAAATAAGGCGTCAGGCTCTGTTTAGCGGCAGAGAGGATGATTTTCTCCAAGCGATCATTCCGCAGCTGCTTGCGCTCGGAAAACCGGCAAAGCAACGGCGTTATCTCATCCACGCCTATCTCCACACATTTCTCTACGCACCATTCCAAGCGCTCGATGTTCTTTGTCGGTGCGATGGCGATGTGCAGATGGAAAGAATGGTGCGGCTCTTGTTTCTCACGGCTGATAATCTCAAAATCGCAGTGCTTGGGATGTGGATTAGTAATCCGCGCCGTGTAAGTGGTTCCCTTCCCGTCCGTGATAAGGATTTCATCACCTGCCGTATAACGCAACACACGCACGCAATGCGCACTCTCTTCTTCAGAGAGCGTCTGCTGTTTCTCTATGTCCGGACAATAAAAGAGGTACATGTTTAGTGTTTAGTGTTTAGTGTTTAGTGTTTAGGGGTTAGGGGTTAGAGGTTAGGGGTTAGAGTTCGGATTCTTTGAGGCGTTCGGCATTCTCCGCTACTTGGAGAGCATCGATAACTCCCTGTATATCACCATCCATGAACGCGGCTAAGTTATATACGGTATAACCGATACGATGGTCTGTGATACGCCCTTGCGGATAGTTATACGTACGAATCTTGGCACTTCGGTCACCCGTCGAAACCATGGTCTTGCGTCTTGCCGCGATGTCATCAATATATTTCTGATGCTCTTTATCGTAAATCTGCGTACGCAGACGAGAGAGAGCGCGCTCTTTGTTCTTCGGCTGGTCACGCGTCTCGGTACACTCAATCAGAATCTCCTGCACCTCGCCCGTGTTGGGGTTCTTCCAATTATAGCGCAGACGCACACCGGACTCGACTTTATTGACGTTCTGTCCTCCTGCACCGCCGGACCGGAAAGTTTCCCATTTGATCTCACCTTCATTGATATGCACCTCAAACTCATCCGCTTCGGGCAGTACCGCTACGGTCGCCGCTGAGGTATGCACACGTCCTTGCGTCTCCGTCACCGGCACACGCTGAACACGATGCACGCCACTCTCGTACTTGAGCGTGCCGTACACATTCTGGCCTGTCACATTAAAGATAATCTCCTTGTAACCGCCAGCCGCGCCTTCATTGAACGAAGAAATCGTGTATTTAAAGCCCTTGAGTTCAAAATACTTGGTGTACATGCGGAAAAGGTCTCCTGCGAAAATTGCCGCCTCATCCCCACCGGTACCGCCACGAATCTCCATCACCACATTCTTCCCGTCCTCAGGATCTTGCGGCAACAGTTGCAGTTTCAGTTCTTCCTCTAACTTCGGTATCTGCGGCTCTAATTCCTCCACTTCCGCCCGCGCCATCTCTTTCATCTCCGGGTCGGACTCATTAAAAAACAAGTCCTTGGCATCTTGCAGATCTTTCACGGCTTTCTTGTACCTATGGGCACACTCCAGCACACGCTCCAAGTCATGATAATCGCGATTTAACCGGACATATCTGGCCTGGTCTGCAATGACAGACGGGTCTGTAATCAGCAGACTCACCTCATGAAACTTAGCCTCTAAACCGTCTATTTTATCGAGTATATTCATTCGCTTACTTTATATCCCGGCACATTCATATCATGCACCGCCACCACGTTGGACAACAAACTGGCGATGGTCATCGGTCCCACCCCTCCGGGCACCGGAGAGATGGCTCCCGCTACTTGCGACACGTGCTCAAAATCCACATCGCCTACCAGTTTGTATCCTCGCGGAGAAGCGGGGTCCTCCACTCGGTTAATACCTACGTCAATAACCGTGGCTCCCGGTTTGACCATCTCTGCGGTCAATAGCCCGGGGCAACCGGCTGCAACGATGATAATATCCGCCGTGCGGCAGATGGCCGCTAAGTCCTGCGTCTTGGAATGACAGACGGTCACCGTCGCGTCCCCCAAAGCAGCGGCACTGACACTTGGCAGACTCAGATACGGACGCTGCATCAGCATAAGCGCCATCGGCTTGCCGACTATATTTGACCGCCCGATGACGACCACGTGCTTGCCCGCCGTAGGAATCTGATAGTACTCCAAGAGCGTACGGATACCTGAAGGCGTAGCACTCGGAATAGCCGGCAAACCCTGCACACTCCGGCCTATACTCATGGGTGTCAAGCCATCCACATCCTTGCGATAATCAATGGTCGTCAGCACTTTGGCTTCACTGATATGCTCAGGAAGAGGCAGTTGCACAATAAACCCGTCCACAGACTTGTCGCGATTGAGCTTACGAATCTCCGTCAGCAATTGACGCTCTGTGATGTCCGCCTCGAATGCAATCTTCTCTACTTCTATTCCCACTTCGGCACAAGCCTTCATTTTATTCGCGACATACGTCTCGCTCGCAGGATTATGACCGACGATAACGATTGCCAACTTAGGCATCCTTACTCCCTTCGCCTTGCAGAACGTCAAGAATTCACGCAGTTTAGCGCGTTTCTCTGCTGCTACTTTTTTCCCGTCTAATACTATCATTCGTTTTGTCCTTTCTTCCAGATTTTCCATTTTTTCCATATATCTTTCCACTCGCGGCGGGTGATATACCACTCGTCATTCTTGCGTGGAGGGCGATAGACCGGCGTCGTCTCTATCTGCACATGATGACGGATGGAATCGATGTTATACATCTGCGCCAGACTATCTGCATACAACATAGCATCTTGCTCCTCCGCCTTGTGAATACGCAATTCATCGACCGTCATCTCGGTCTCGGGATTATCCATCGGCATGGCTTTTATCTCGCTTACAACGAGTTGTCCCAGTTTGAAAAGTCCGAACAGCGCCACCCCGATTAAAGCCGCCATTACGCCGTAATAGACCTGTTTGTCTTTCATGCGCAAGGCACCACCCAAACCTCTGTTCCGCTCTTTAGAGCGGCTCTCATAATGATGATGGTGGTGTTTCTTCTTTTCTCCCCATCCGGGTTGATATGTACCGTTGGACTCTGCCATCAACGACGCTTCATCTGCTGTACTTTCTTCATCATCTTCGCCGTCTGCTCAAACTGCTTGAGGAAACGGTTCAGCTCAACAATAGAAACACCCGCTCCATTGGCAATACGGTTTTTGCGACTGCCATTGAGCAAACCCGGATTGGCACGCTCGGCCGGCGTCATCGAGTTAATCATTGCCTCGATAGGTTTGAAGGCATCATCACTCACCTCTACCCCCTTCAGTGCTTTGTCCATGCCCGGAATCATCCCCATCAAGTCTTTCATTGAACCCATTTTCTTTATTTGGTTCAATTGCCCGATGAAATCGTTAAAATCAAACTGATTATGCGCGATTTTTTTACTGATACGACGTGCTTCGGCTTCGTCAAACTGCTCTTGCGCGCGCTCGACAAGGCTGACCACATCACCCATACCGAGAATACGATCGGCCATTCGTGCCGGATGGAACACATCTAATGCCTCCATCTTCTCACCCGTACCAATGAACTTAATCGGCTTATTGACCACCGAACGGATACTCAGCGCCGCACCGCCGCGGGCATCACCGTCTAACTTGGTCAGTATAACGCCATCGAAATCCAGACGGTCATTGAATTCCTTCGCCGTATTCACCGCATCTTGTCCGGTCATAGCATCGACCACGAACAGCGTCTCAGACGGTTCTATCGCTTGTTTGATAGCCGATATCTCCTGCATCATCTGCTCATCAACAGCCAAACGACCGGCAGTATCGACGATAACGGTATCGTAGCCGAACTTCCTGGCCTCTGCAATAGCGTCTTGGGCTTTCTTGACAGGATTGGATTCATTTTCGCCGGTATAAACCTTAGCGTTAATCTGCTCACCCAACACGCGCAACTGCTCTATAGCGGCAGGACGATACACATCGCATGCCACTAACATCACGCGTTTGTTTTTCTTCGTCTGAAGATAATTGGCCAGCTTAGCGGCAAAAGTTGTTTTACCGGAACCTTGGAGACCGGCCATCAGAATCACCGCGGGAGAACCTTTGAGGTTAATCTCCTGCGCCTCACCGCCCATCAAGGTCGCTAACTCGTCATGGGTAATCTTGACCATTAACTGCCCGGGACGAACAGCAGTGATGACGTTTTGCCCCAATGCTTTCTCTTTGACCTGGTCGGTGAATTGCTTCGCAGTCTTGTAATTTACATCCGCTTCCAACAAAGCTTTACGGATATCTTTGACCGTCTCGGCAATATTAATTTCGGTGATGCGACCCTCACCCTTGAGGATCTTAAATGAACGTTCTAATCTCTCTGATAAATTATCGAACATAATACTCCATGTTAAATCGGCTGCAAAATTACATAAAAAAAACGACATACGCAAGAGCGTATGCCTTTTTTCTATTTATTATACTGTTCGTCAATGCATCTCGATGCCCATGATTGTATAGACTTTCTCGCCTCGTTCGATGAATAACTGACCATCGCGGAAAAACTTACGCCCTTTTAAGGGAGAGGTGTTTTCCGGCACATCCTCAATAGCTTCGGTGGCAGTCTCATACCCGTCATCCATGGGCTCTTTATGCTTGATAGCATAATCAAGATACATCTCCAGCATCGTATAACCACTCGCATGACGCACGTTATTATCCGGCGTCATCGGGTCACAGCCGTTGGCACTCTCCCACTCGTCCGGCATACCGTCCTGGTCTGTATCGACTAAAGCGGCTACCTGCGGATAATTATAAAACCCTTCTGCATCTGCCGCATTGTCAATTATACCTTTCTTTTTAGCTACACTACCGACATAAGTATGCGTTGCGTTCTTGGTGTCCGCTATGAGACGCAGCTCCACATGATCACGCGGGAAGCAACCGGCCGTATCCAATACGGTTTGGTACGCCTCTTCGGCAGTCTGGTAATCGCCTACGGCATAGGCATACATATCAAAATCATAGCGTCCGTAGATGGAGTCCACCGTCCATCGCCACCAAGGCGTCTTAGTACGAATGAGCGAATCTACCCGAAGGGATGAAACAGGATAAATAGTGCTATTCTCCGAAGTCACAGCCGACCAGTTATCTGCCGTAGCAGATGGGTTCCCATCCATCACATTGCCGGAAACATACCAATAACTTGGTCCCCATGAGGTAGCCTTACCGGAACGGTTATAATTCGAACGGAAGAATAACATCTTATTCGTTGTATTCGGACCTTTCTTATAATAGTTATTGATAAAATTGCATTCATGCACAGAGTTCAAACCATTATACTCACCTTCTGCCAGTTTGGCTGTATTCTCACCGCCATGACATCCTGTACTTCCTCCGTAATAATTATAATTGACGTTATTGATATAATCCAAATAAACGACCCAATCGTTACTCTGAGCGCCATTAAATCGGCATGAACGACCGTTATTGTTTGCCAATAAATTATGATGGTACGAAGCCGGAGAACCACCCCATTGACAACCATATCCACGCTGACCTTTTCCGTTTCCGGCATCAAATAAACCTTCATGGATAATACAATACTGCACGGTAATAAAATGGCTGTCATTAGTATTCATATTCTCTTCAGAAGACCATCCGAAATCACAGTGGTCTATGATATAATTCTCGCAGTTTTCTGCCGAAAAAGCGCTGGCATTCAAAAAGTTACCGTTTGCATCTTCGTTACCTATACGGAAGCGGATATTACGGAGAATAAAGTTCTTAGAATTACCCAGATTGACTTTGTTATGTGTGATTACAATACCCATTCCAGGAGCTGTCTGTCCGGCAATCGTGTAGTTCTGACGGCTAATTCTTAGGTCCTTGACCAACCGGATCTCTCCCGTCACAGCAAAGCAGACAGTCAGAGGTTCACCGGGATACTGTTGTACCGCCCAGCGCAATGAACCCTCTATTGCACCGTCCTTATCATCCTCCAATGTAGTCACATAGACCACCTTTCCGCCGCGACCGCCGGACGTGTACTTACCGAAACCTTCCGCTCCGGGGAAAGCAACAATCGTGTCCGGCAACATAGCTGCGGACAAGGAACAAAGTGACAACGTACAAAGTACAAGGGTTAAAATCTTCTTCATTGTATTTCTTGGGTTAAAGCACGCCACAGTGCGTCATCGGGCACAGGCGCTGTGATGCATATATTTTCTTTTTTCACAGGGTGAATAAACTCAATTTTCCGGGCGTGCAGACAAATACCACCGTCGGGATTGGAACGCTTTGCGCCATACTTAAGATCGCCTTTGACCGGACAACCGATAGCCGCTAACTGACAACGAATCTGGTGATGCCGTCCCGTCTCAAGGTTAATCTCCAAAAGGGTGTAATGCTCCCCGCGCACCAAGGATTTGTACGATAAAATCGCAAGTTTTGACTCTTTGGCACCAGGCTTGGCTATAAAGGACTTGTTGAGTTGTTCGTTGCGTGTAAGCCAATTCTCTAACCGCGCTTCAGGCACTTTCGGACAGCCCTGAACGATTGCCCAATACGTTTTGCGAATCTGCTCATGGCTCTTGAACATCTCATTGAGGCGCGTCAAGGCCTTCGATGTACGGGCAAAGAGCACTACACCGCTCGTCGGACGATCGAGACGATGCGTCACACCGAGAAAAACGTCACCCGGCTTATTGTATTTCTCTTTAATATAAGCCTTGACGATTTCACTCAACGGAGTGTCGCCGGTCTTGTCGCCTTGAACAATCTCGTTGCAAGTCTTGTTGACGGCAATAATATGATTGTCTTCGTAGAGTACTTCCATCATTTCATCATTTAGCGAAGCGGATCATTCTATCATTTACAGCTCCGCTGCCGTACAGCTTCGTAGATAAAGACCCCCGCAGCAACGCTCACATTGAGGCTCTCGATGATATTTGTCATCGGCAGACGCACTTGGTCCGTACATAGTTTGAGGTTCTCCTCATAAATACCCTTTTCTTCCGAACCCATGACAATACAAGTCGGAACGGTCATATCTACTTCAGTATAGTTACGCTCTGTATGTTCGGTAGCCGCAACGATTCGTAAACCGCTTTCTTGCAAGTAACGAAGGGCATTCTGAAGGTTCTCCACTTTGCATATCGGCAAACTATGCAACGCACCGGCAGATGCTTTGACCGCATCGCCGTTGATAGCTGCACTTCCGCGCGTACCTATGATAAGCGCGTGCACACCTGCGCATACGCAGGTACGAGCTATAGCCCCAAAATTACGCACATCGGTCACGCCGTCAAGCATCATCAGCAAGGGCGTCTTCCCTTCATCATAGAGACTCTGCACCAAGTTGTCCAGTGGAGTGAACTCTATTGGACTCAGAAAAGCAATCACGCCTTGGTGGTTTTTGTCCGTAAACTGGTTCAGTTTCTCCAGCGGCACACGCTGGATCTGTGTACCCGATCCTTCTAACTTAATCAGCAACTCGCGACCGATTGCAGAACTCATATCGCGGCGTACCAGCACTTTGTCAAGCACCTTGCCTGCATCAATGGCTTCCATCACCGCCCGCACACCGAAAATCATCTCTTTCTCTTTCGGACGGCGTGTTTCGTATTGTTTCTTCTGTATCATTGTTTATTTGTTTTATCTTTTGGTTCGGATCCCGACATACGGAAATTTATAGGAACCGTGTATCTTGTCCTTAAAGTACGTCTCTCCCCTGTTTCATAATTCACGATCCGCCATGCCGGTTTCCATTGGGGCATAGACCGGCATACACGAACAGCCTCTGCGTCAAGTACGGAATCGCCGCTGGATTGATAAATCTGTACTTCGCAGACATAGCCCAGAGAGTCCACTATAAACTGCACGACAGAGCGCCCTTCCGCGTGGTTCTTTTTAGCTTCTTCGGGGTAATGTATGCTGTCTGACATATACCGAAAGAGGGCATACTGACCTCCTGGGAACTCTGGCGGAGCATCCGTTACAGGCCAATTCCATTCCATATAGTCATCTGCGACTATATGCCCGCAGAGCAAAAGAAGTCCTATAAAAATCCACTTTCTCATTCCTTAATATTTTAGCCAGTTAATAAACTCCATCGGGTCGGTGGTAAACGCCATCGGCTCGGCTACCTGATTTCCTTGTGGATCAAGTTGCACATAGAACGGCTGTGCATTGGAGCCGAACTGCTCACGCTGCAAACGGCTGTTCTCTGTTCCTTCACTCTCGCCGTCATTGTCCGTATCCAGACGATGATCAACAAAAAGTTCGATGAATACGTAGTTTTTTAACCTCTCTTTCACACTATCGTTATCCAAGACAAACGCCTCCATCTTACGACAATTGACGCAACCATAACCGGTAAAATCCACAAGTACCGGCTTGCCTGTCTGACGTGCATAAGCCATGCCCTCTTCGAAATCATCATATACCTCGCGTCCCTCAATCTCCATAGGCGGTGCAAAAGCGCTGATGGCTTTTACCGGCGCACCCCATAGACCCGGAACCAAGTAACCCGCAAAAGCCAAAGAAGGAATAATTACCAGCGCGCGTATGATTTTACGCGTGGTGGACACGTTCCGAATATTCCATAACAAATAGATACCTATGCCGAGGAAGCATACAATCCAAATAGCGATAAACAGCCAACGAGGCAATATACCCCACCCGTACGCCATGTCTGCCACACTCAGGAACTTCAGCGAGAGCGCCAATTCAAGGAACGCCAACACCACTTTGAAACTCGTCATCCAGTCGCCGGACTTAGGAGCTTGTTTGAGCCATTGAGGGAACATAGCAAACAGCGAGAAAGGCAAAGCAAGGGCAATCGCAAAGCCCAACATTCCCATAGTCGGAGCCAACAATGACTTGCCAGCCGCTTCTACCAACAGCGTGCCGATAATAGGTCCCGTACAAGAGAAACTAACAATAACCAGCGTAAACGCCATCAGCAGAATACTGAAGAAACCACCTGTACTCCGCGCTTTGCTATCCAATGCCGTGGACCAGCTGTCCGGCAAAGTAATCTCAAACAAGCCGAAGAACGAAAGCGCAAATACCACGAGCAACAGGAAGAAGAATATATTCACTATCGCGTTGGTACTCAGGTCGTTAAGTGCCGATGCACCGAAAAGAATCGTTACCAATAGTCCCAAACCGACATACAACACAATGATACTTAAACCATATAGCACCGCATCTTTCAGTCCGCCACCTTTCTTCAAAAAGAAAGAAACGGTCATCGGAATAATCGGCCACACGCAAGGTGTGAATATCGCCAACAATCCGCCAAGAATGCCTAATATAAATATCAGCCATAATGAGCGTTCGGTATCCGAACTCAATGATGACGCTTCGCTTAATGGTGACGCGCTTTCTGCGCTTAATGATGAATAGTCCCACACCTCCGGCGCGGTACACATCTTGTCGTCGCAGGCATTGAAGCGAATTGGTGTGAGATCTGTTTTGGCGAGAGTGATGACAAAAGAGTCTGCATACTCCTTATCAAACTCACGTTCGCCAAACTCAATGATAGTCATGTGCCAACCCTCGTCGATTGTAGCTTTCAGTCGCACACTATCGCCGAACTCTTCTCCACTCCATTTCACCGGCTGTACGAGTTGGGCGAAAATGGGAGTACAGAGTACAGAGTACAGGGTACAGAGCAATATGGTTAATATTCTTTTCATTCTTCTCGCTTGATATGAGCACCTATCGCGTTGAGACGGTGTTCAATATCTTCATAGCCGCGGTCGATCTGGTCGATGTGATCAATCTTACTTGTGCCTTCGGCACTCATAGCGGCAATCAGCATAGCAATACCTGCACGAATATCCGGGCTGGTCATGTTGTTTTTCTTGAGCTGACGCTGATGGTCATGTCCTACGACAACCGCTCTGTGCGGATCGCAAAGGATAATCTGTGCACCCATGTCAATTAGTTTATCCACGAAGAAAAGACGACTCTCAAACATCTTCTGATGAATGAGCACCGTGCCTTTCGCTTGTGTGGCTACCACCAGCAGCACAGATAGCAAGTCCGGCGTCAAACCCGGCCATGGAGCATCTGCCACGGTAAGGATAGAACCGTCCAAGAACGATTCAATCTGGTAATGTTCTTGCGCAGGAATGATGATATCATCGCCATCCACGTCAATCCGGATTCCCAAACGACGAAAAGCATCGGGAATGATACCGAGATCGCGGTAACCGACATTCTTTATACGCAATTCCGAGCCGGTGATGGCTGCCATACCGATGAACGAGCCGACCTCAATCATATCCGGAAGAAGGGTGTGCTGCGTGCCGTGAAGAACTTTGACACCTTCGATGGTCAACAAATTGCTACCTACTCCGCTTATTTTGGCACCCATCTTATTGAGCATCTTGCATAACTGCTGCACGTACGGTTCGCAAGCAGCGTTGTAGATGGTTGTAGTGCCGTCTGCCATAACGGAGGCCATAATAATATTCGCCGTACCGGTTACGGAGGCCTCATCCAATAGCATATATGCGCCTTTCAGGTGTTTGCCGCTGAAACGATAAGCGAGCAACTCTTGGTCATATTGGAATGTCGCGCCGAGGTTCACCATTCCCTGGAAATGCGTGTCCAGACGGCGACGGCCAATCTTATCTCCTCCAGGTTTGGCATATGTCACTTCTCCAAGCCGAGCCAAAAGTGGACCAATGAGCATAACAGATCCACGCAGTTTATTGCATTTCTTAAGAAAATCGGCACTATGAAGATAAGCTGTATCGAGTTCGGCAGCAGTAAAAGCATAAGTTCCCTTTTTTAGCTTCTCCACGCGCACGCCGATAGAGGCAATGAGGTCGATGAGGTTATTAACATCAAGGATATCCGGCAGATTATTGATAACTACCGTTTCTTTGGTCAGTAATACTGCGCACAACACCTGCAGCGCCTCATTTTTCGCGCCTTGCGGAGTGATTGAGCCGTGCAGTTTGTGTCCTCCTTCGATTACGAATGTAGCCATATTAGATATAATTTACTTCAGGGTTAATGGTAATATTAAATTGCTCTTTGACGTCGGCACAGATAGCCGCAGCCAGATTGATGATATCATCGGGTGTAGCGTTGCCGGCATTGACCAGTACCAGCGGTTGCTTCTCATAACAACGCGCACCGCCAAGTGACTTGCCCTTCCATCCGCACTGCTCAATAAGCCAGGCAGCAGGAATCTTAATTCCGCCGTCTTGCTCGAAATGCGGCACTCTATCATAGCGCGCAGCGATGTTATTGTAGACTTCATGAGGCACAATCGGGTTCTTGAAGAACGAACCGGCACTTCCTAATTCCGATACTTCCGGCAGTTTTTGCTTGCGAATTCGTATGACCGCTTCGCGAACGGCCATAGGAGTTGGATGCTCGTCAACTTCGCTGCGCAGATTGCCGTAATCCAGCTTCGGTTCGAAATGTTTATTCAGTTTGTAGGTAACGTGCGTGATAATATATAGCCCGCGTAAATCATTCTTAAAAATACTATCCCTGTAGCCGTACTTGCATTCGGCATTGGTAAATATTCGTTCGGTTCCATCGGATATTTTCAGTGCCCGAACGGAATCAATAACATCCTTGGCTTCCACGCCGTAAGCACCGACGTTCTGTACAGCAGATGCGCCTACCTCACCGGGGATATAACTGAGATTTTCCAAACCGGAGATACCCATATCACATAATTGGTCGATGAGTTCGTCCAGCACAAGCCCATTGTCCGCCTCGATCCATACATATTCTGCATCCTCGTTCGTACAGCGTGCGCGGCGCATGGCCGAATGCAGAACTACTCCGTTGAAATCGCCTGTAAAGAGCAAGTTGCTACCGGATCCGATATGCAAAAGTCGCTCGCCACGGAACTTATCCAGCAACTCGCGCAACTCCTCCACACTCTGGTATTCGGCAAAAACTTTTGCTCGCACGTCCATACCAAATGTATTGTATGGTAGCAGAGATATATTTTCTTTTATCGTCATTTTAAATCTGTATTCTGAACTCTCAAATACACGTTGCATCTGACGGCATTCTCCAGTCTCCGCGCGGAGAGAGAGACACAGATACCACTTTCGGCCCATCCGGCATGCATGAACGCTTGAACTGCTGCGTGCAGAAACGACGCATGAAGACGTTCAACCACTTCTCTATGGTTTCTTCATCGTACTGATCTTCAAAGGCTTGTGCTGCCATGTATTTGATTTTCTCGCGAGTAAAACCGAAACGCATGAAATACCAAAGGAAGAAATCGTGCAGTTCGTATGGTCCTACTTTGTCTTCTGTCTTTTGCGCTATCTGTCCTTGCTCATCTGTAGGCAATAATTCCGGTGAAACCGGCGTCTCAACAACGTCAAGAAGCACGTTGCGAAGCTCGTCACCGAAGATATTCTCTGCTGCGTACTTCACCAAATAACGCACGAGTGTTTTGGGGATGCCGGCATTAATGCCATACATGGACATCTGGTCGCCGTTATATGTGCACCACCCGAGTGCCAGTTCGCTGAGATCACCTGTACCGATGACTAATCCGTTCAGCTCGTTCGCTAAATCCATTAAAATGAGCGTACGCACGCGTGCCTGCGAGTTCTCGTAAGTAATATCGTGATTATCTATGTCGTGCGCAATGTCGCTGAGGTGTTGTGTGGTCGTTTCGCAGATGGAAATCTCGCGATGAGTAATACCTAACAACTCCATGAGACTGAGCGCATTCTGATAAGTCCGGTCAGAGGTCCCGAAACCGGGCATGGTAACACCTACTATACGGGTACGGTCATAACCCAACAGATCCGCCGCCTGCACGCAAACCAGCAAAGCGAGTGTACTATCCAGACCGCCGGAGATTCCTATTTCCAGCGTTTCGGCATGCGTGTGTTCCCACCGGCGTGCGAGCGCACTCGTCTGGATGGAAAAGACATCCATACAATAAGCATCTTCCTCGCCCTTGGCCGGCAAGAAAGGAGTGGACGAGAAATGGCGATGGAGCGGCTCGGTAAACTCTTCCTCACGCTCAATAGGCGCCACGTTGATATGACGGTAATGCCCCGCTTTGTCTTTTGTAAAATTAGTATTACGCTGACGATCCGTGCGCAGACGCTCGATATCAATCTCTTGAATCGTCATGGTGTTCTCGCGCTGGAAACGTTCGCCCTCTTGCAGCATTTCGCCGTTCTCCGCGATATATGTGCTACCGGAGAAAACTACATCCGTCGTTGACTCGCCTACACCCGAAGAAGCGTATATATACCCGCAATGCACACGCGCTGACTGCTGTTTGATCATCTGGCGGCGAAAATCATTCTTGCCCACCAGACAATTCGAACTCGAGAGATTGAAAATCAGTTCCGCTCCCTGAATAGACAATTGGGTCGAAGGGGGCAGAGGACTCCACAAGTCTTCGCATATCTCAATGCCAAAGGTATAGTTACGCGTGCAGAAAAGGAGGTCTGTTCCGAAAGGCACTTCTCCGCTCCATATCTCTATCTTGGGAATACGCGGAGCAATCCCGCCCGGTGTGTACTCACGCGCTGCGCGACCGGAAGTGAACCAGCGTTTCTCATAGAACTCGCCGGTATTAGGCAGATTCACCTTAGGAACGACACCCATCACTTCGCCGTCTGTCATGACAAACGCGCAGTTGAATAGGTCGTTATCCACCTGCAAAGGGGCTCCAACAAGTACTATAATAGCCTTGCCGCGAGTAAAATTGCAGATTCCTTCCAACTCACGCAGACTCGACTGCTGCAAAGCCTGAGTAAAGAACAAATCGGCACAAGTATAGCCCGTCAAACTGAGTTCCGGAAAGCATATCACTTCGACGCCTTCTTCAATGGCTTCAGTAATCTGCTGCTTGATTTGCTCGGCATTGAATTTACAATCCGCTACACGTAATGTCGGCACAGCGGCCGCTACACGTACAAAACCAAAATTCGTATTCATATACGTCATGCATAAATTTAGCGTGCAAATTTACGAAAAAAATATTATATATGCAAAAAAATACAGCAAAATATCATTTTTTTATAAAAATATTTGGTCATATCAAAAAAAAGCAGTACTTTTGCAGCCGATTTCCGCTTGAGGAGCACACATTTATATGCTTGTCCCCTCCGGTGGAGGCCAGTTTCCCCGATTAACGGGAACACTTCCGGGTGCTATCGTCTAGTGGCCTAGGACAACGGCCTCTCACGCCGTAAACCCCGGTTCGAGTCCGGGTAGCACTACGAAAAGAGCCTTGACGGCTCTTTTTTTTGTGTTTTGACGCTTGTCTTTTACTACCCACTTTATTTTTTTTGTAAAAAAAACAAAATATATTTGCGTATGTCATTTTTTTGTTGTAATTTTGCACCCTGTAAGGTTTAGTATACTGAAAAATACATTTCATTTTCATGAAAATACATAATTATATCGCATTTTTCGTACTCGGAGGGCTGCTCTTGTTCTCGCCTGCCCTTGCTGCTAAGCAAACCGCCAGCCGCTCGAATCCATCGTCCCTTAAGAAGGACCGTGTTGTGTGGACGAAAAAACAAAACAGCCGTACCGGTTTGTACACGACGAAGAATTATTTTGTTTCGCACGGCGTCAGTCTCGGCGTAAATGCGATGTATTATTTCGGCGATGTAGATAATGAGGGAGTTGCTTTCCATGGCGGGTTTAATGAAAACAACCTCAGTTACGGAGGTTCGTTGGTTTTCGGCTATACGATGCCGGCTGGCAATCATTGTAACATTCGCTATTCGTTGATGGGAGGTACGCTGCGCGGTAATAACAAGGCGAAATTTGACGCACTTCCCGATCCGCGTGACGACTACCGCAAATTTAATTCTATTCTCATTCTCCCCTCTGTTGGTGTAGAGTATTATCCGTTTTCTAATGCAGGTTTCTACATTTACGGAGGTTTAGCTGTCGCAGTTAGCATTATTACAAACTATGAGTTCTATGCGTACCGCAAAGTGGATGCCAGCGGTATTAGACAGCGTACGAAGTTGGAGGGTAAGACCTTCGGTATTCTGCCTATGGTTCAGGTGGGGATCGGTTATTCTTGGAGACTGACGCAGTCTTGGACGATGAGTGCGGAAATCATGCTCAATGAAGGTTTGATTGATACGCACTACATGAATCTGGATGCTTTCCCGCTTGCAGGATCGCAAAGTAGTGACGGGCAGCCGTTAGGTAATAGTTTCGGCAAGTGGACGGATAAAAACGGCAACGAACATATTCACTGGAACGATGGTTGGTTCCAGGTGGGGATCACCGTTTCATATCGCTGGCGTAATTGCGAGTCCTGCCGCATCTTGAATAATTACTCGAATATCCGCGCAAGACGTCGCTAAGAATTTTATTGGCGACTATAATTGTTGCGGTCCGCGCAGTTTAGGCTGGACCGTTCCTGTTTCTGCGCATTCCACCAAGTTTTCCAATATCGTTGTAAAACGCCATTCCATGGCCGTTTGCCACATCTTGTCGGAAATGAACGTGGAGAGAACTTTACCGAACACAAGTCGAAACTCGTAGTGAATACGGGTCTGTTTTTCGGATATCGGCTCCATACGCATTATAAAATCTCCGCCTTCCAGGATAGAACCGCTATAAGTTGCTGTCATGTGTGCTGTAAGCGGATACTGCGATTTAGCAGGACGGGATAATACCAATTTGGTTCCCAGATGTTGGTTCTTCCACCAGCGAACACCCAGCACATAGATATCTATCGCCACATCACCGGTCTTCAGTTTCGGATCATACGTGCGGTCCTTGTATTCCAATTGAATCACATTGCGCCCTTCCTTCGTCTTACTGTCCATCACTTCCGGCTCGCCCAAACCGAGATAAGCCCATGTAAAAAGTGAATCCGGGCAGGCTTGGAACTGATAGCAGAAATGCCTGGTCACCTCCAACATCGTCTTCAGAGGCGCATTACATACGGTATCTACAATCACCGCGCGGCTCTGCGGGCGATAAGCGAACATATTGGCGGAAAAAGCCAATAAAACAATCAGGAATCTGTATTTCATCTTTGTTGGGTTATATTTCAAAATCCAGGCAAGTACGCACTTCCGTATTCGGACGAACAATGCCGTTTGCAACCGCCACATGAGCCGGATGCACAGCGTAACCCTTAAGTGCATCTTCGGACTCAAGAGTACTGTCTAACATGATATCCGCATTGCTGCTGGCCAGTTGACCGGTTGCTTGAACGTGTATATCCAGTAGGCCGGGTATCTGACCTTTCAGACCCTCAAGACCTTTTTTGATAGCCTGCGCAGCGGCTTGTTTCTCTTCGGCACTCAGTTCCGAGCGCAATTTCCATAGAATAATGTGTTTGATCATTTTATTGCAGTATATATGGTTGCTATTCCAAACGTGAGCGGCGTGAAATGCTCAGCGTGAAAACCCACATCATTCAGATGATGCAGAAAAGCCTCTCCCCAACAGAACGATTTGACGCTTTTATTGAGGTATGTATAGGCCGTTTTGTCTCTGCTGACAACTCGTCCGATGAAAGGCAACGCGCGCGTGAAATAAATATCGTATAGCGCGCGCACGAGAGGATTGGTCGGATAACTGAACTCCAGTATCGTCACTTGAGCACCGGGTTTGAGCACGCGGTACATCTCACGAAGACCGGCATCCAGGTCACTGAAATTGCGACAACCGAAAGCACACGTCACGCCGTCAAACATATTGTCGGCAAAAGGCATTTGCTGGGCATTGCCTTGTACAAAATCAACTGCCAAGTTCCGCCGGACGCATTTCTCTCTGCCGATAGCCATCATTTCTGCGGAGAGATCCAAACCCGTTACTTTTTCCGTTTTACTGCGATGAAACATCTCTATGGCCAAATCGGCTGTGCCTATTGCAACATCCAGCACATGTTTCACGACCGGCATTGCTTGTACCGTCTTGCGACGCCATATACGGTCAATATTCAGCGATAAACCGTGATTTAGACCATCGTAAGTCGGCGCTATACGGTCAAAGAGACGTCCTATATGTTGCTTCTCATCCATATCTCGAATACCTTTGCGCCGCAAAGGTACTACAAAATTTTGATATGTGCAATTTTTTTTTGTACTTTTGCAGCGGATTTGACATTCCTCTGCCATTTTGGCAGATATATTGACACGAAATGCCTTTGGCATAAGGTTTGCTCTATAAATTCTGGAGCGATTGATCGGGCATATTGAGGTAGAGGCGGACAAAAACGAATCAATATCGGACCATTAACGGACTAATGTCGTATCCTACTGCACCCTATAATATACTACGTATATTATCCCGTGATTTTGAATAGATACATTTTAAAATTCAAAAATACTATGAGCAAAATTCAACCATTAGCAGACCGCGTGCTCGTTAAGCCGGCGGCTGCAGAAGAGAAAACCGTTGGAGGAATCATTATTCCTGACAGCGCAAAAGAGAAACCCTTACGCGGTGAAGTACTCGCCGTTGGAGAAGGAACAAAAGACGAGGCGATGGTGCTTAAAGTCGGAGACCAAGTGCTCTATGGCAAATATGCCGGTACTGAGTTGGAACTCGACGGCGAGAAATATCTCATCATGCGTCAGTCTGACGTCTTAGCAATTGTTAAATAACTTAGAATCCCGGGCCCATAGGACCCTACTAAAAATAAACTATCATGGCAAAAGATATAACCTATAACGTTGAAGCCCGTGAGGCATTGAAACGTGGCGTTGACCAATTGGCGGACGCGGTCAAAGTAACACTTGGTCCGAAAGGACGTAATGTCATTATTGACAAGAAATACGGTGCTCCGCACATCACTAAAGACGGTGTGACGGTAGCCAAAGAAGTAGAACTGAAAGATCCGGCCGAGAACCTTGGCGCACAGTTGGTTAAAGAAGTAGCTTCCAAGACCGGCGATCAGGCAGGTGACGGTACTACCACCGCAACCGTTCTGGCACAAGCTATCGTTGGCGTAGGTCTGAAGAATGTAACCGCAGGCGCTAACCCGCTCGACCTTAAACGCGGCATTGACAAAGCTGTCGCTACTGTAGTGGCAGAGATTAAGAAAAACGCAGTAGTGGTCGGCAATGACTTCGACAAAATTGAGCAAGTTGCGACCGTTTCTGCCAACAACGATGCCGAGATCGGAAAACTGATTGCGGACGCCATGCGCAAAGTATCGAAAGACGGCGTCATCACTATCGGAGAGGCTAAAGGTATGGACACCACCATTGACGTTGTTCAGGGTATGCAGTTCGACCGCGGATATATCAGCCCGTATTTCGTGACCAACACCGAAACCATGCAGGTTGAGATGGAAAAACCGTATATCCTTATTTACGATAAGAAGATATCCAACCTAAAAGAATTGCTGCCTGTTCTTGAACCGGCTGTACAAAGCGGTCGTCCGTTCCTCATCATCGCAGAAGATGTGGATAGTGAAGCACTGACAGCACTGGTAGTCAACCGTCTGCGTGCTCAACTGAAAATCTGTGCAGTGAAAGCTCCGGGCTTTGGCGACCGCCGCAAAGAGATGCTCGAAGACATCGCTATCCTCACAGGCGGAACCGTCATCAGTGAGGAGAAAGGAATCACACTCGAGCAAGCTACACTGGAGATGCTCGGTACTGCCGAGACTATCAATATCAGCAAGGACAACACGACTATCGTTAACGGTGCCGGCAATAAAGAGGCTATCGCTGCACGCGTTGCACAAATCAAAGCGCAGATTGCTGCTACGAAGAGCACTTACGACAAAGAGAAACTCCAGGAGCGTCTGGCTAAACTTGCCGGCGGTGTGGCACAACTCAATGTTGGTGCAGCTTCGGAAGTAGAAATGAAAGAGAAGAAAGACCGCGTAGATGACGCGCTCTCGGCTACTCGCGCGGCTATCGAAGAAGGCATCGTTCCCGGCGGTGGTGTGATGTATATCCGTGCGCAGGCTGCTTTGGAAGGTCTGAAAGGAGATAACGAAGACGAGCAGACCGGTATTGAGATTGTTCGCCGCGCTATTGAAGAGCCGCTCCGTCAAATCGTTGCCAACGCAGGAGAAGAAGGAGCTGTTGTAGTGGACAAAGTGCGTGCAGGGAAAGGTGACTTCGGTTATAATGCCCGCACAGAGAAATACGAGAATCTCTACACAGCCGGTGTCGTAGATCCGGCTAAAGTAACCAGAGTGGCATTAGAGAACGCCGCGTCAGTAGCCGGCATGTTCTTGACAACGGAATGTGTGATTGTTGACCATCCGGAAGAGCATCCGGCAGTCCCAATGGCTAATCCCGGGATGGGCGGAATGATGTAAAGATAATTGCATCACTCTCTAATGTCCAACCGGGCAAAGGAGACGAAGATGAATAGCCTGCATTGCGATACAAAGCGGTGCAGGCTATATTTTTTGTAGAAATGACTGCATAAAGCACGCGGAGATTCAAATGACCGAACGCATAGTTCTCCAGTTGCAGAAGTGCTTCCTTCCCCACTCCTTGGCCGCGGTATTCCGGAGCTATATACATTCCTATGGCTGCACGCCGGTTGCGCGGATCGAAATCAAAGAGATCGATACAACCGAGGGTTGTATTTGTTATTTGTGATTGGATATTGGTGGTTTGCTCCTCAATAATCAAGCGCAACTGGCCGTCGCGATAGATATCTCCGGTGGTGGAGGCAATGTAGGCACGCAAATCCTGCTGAGAGAGCGGATTATGGTTTGCTCCGTCAGCCCAAGACGCAGCATCGTTCTCCCATTGATATAAATATGGAAGATCGTTCGGTTCTATTTTGCGCAGTTTAATCATTAAATAAGCGGTCAAAGAATCCTTTTTTCTTTGCCGGGCGCAGGTCCTCCATGTTTCCTTGCGGAACCGGGTCCCACGGATGACCGGTGTGAATCATATTATATATCACTCCCCATTCCGGCAGTCCGCCCAGATTGCGGTCGTCAATCCATAAATCCGCCACCAGTTTACGGGCAGTGCCATGCGCCGGTTCTTCCTCCGGATAATTGCTGTTGACGGCGTAGAACTCTAATCCGCGCGCCTTGCAATAATCAATGGCCTCCTGCAGTAACGCGCCTTCGCGCACCGTCCAGAGGATAATCTGGTGATGGTCCTCCTCCTGCAGTTTTTTCAATGTCTGGATGGCAAACGGTATTGGTTTACCTATCTTCGGGTACTCATGAGTTACAATCGTACCATCAAAATCACAAGCTATAATCATATTAGTATGTCTCTTCGTTTTTATCGCCAAACTTCATTTCCTGCTCCATCTTACCGAGAGTCGGTTTGGTGAAATACCATGCGACGGCCGAAATGGCTGCCACCCAGAGCATCGACTGATAGCAGCCCATAGCGTAATAGGCAAAGATACCCAACGGCATCGAGTTGCTGACTAACAATATACGTGCGCTGGCCCACTTGAAGTAGTGCTTCTCCGTCTGAGGTTTGAGCCATTTGATGAGATACAAACCGAGAGGAATTGTTATTAACGCATCAATAATGATAATATACTGCAATGCCATGCCTGTACGCGACATTCGGTCAAGCGGTTCGTACAGCCCTTTGGAGAAGGCATAATACATCGCGGTCAGCACGATGAGTGCAATGACCATTTGACCGTAATAAATCCAGTTGAGTTTTCTTACAACTTGTTCCATATACTTTTTTATGCTTTAAAATCCGTCCTGTTGACTATCGAGCGACCGAGTGTAATCTCATCCGTATATTCCAATTGATTACCCACAGCAACACCGCGCGCTATCTGGGAGATTCTAAGTTCTCCTGTCTGTATTCTGTCTGCGAAGCGGTCTGTATTCTGTATTCTCCTGTAGATATAGAAATTGGTGGTGTCTCCCTCCATCGTAGTAGGCAACGCCAGTATGATTTCTTTCGTTTCTCCCTTTGACACACGCTCGATGAGGCTGTCTATCTCTATATCTTTGGGACCTATCCCCTCCATAGGAGAAATAATGCCTCCGAGCACATGGTACACACCGTTGTATTGGCCTGTATTCTCAATAGACATCACATCCTGCACATTCTCCACTACACAAATGGTCGTATGATCGCGACGCGTGGACGCACAAATCGGGCAAATCTCTGTATCAGATATATTATGACATTCGCGGCAGTAGATAACGTCGTTTTTCAGCCGTGTGAACGCGCCGGAGAATGCTTCTACCTCGGCATCTGAACGACGCAATAAATGAAGCACTAAACGCAAAGCCGTGCGCTTCCCCACTCCGGGAAGGGATGCCATTTGGTTAACGGCCTGCTCTAATAATATGCTGGGATAGTCGGACACTTTCTCTAAAACTGAATACTAAACACTTAACGCTCAATTTTTCTTGGACCATCTGGCAGGGAGCATTCGGTACGGGTAACGCTCACGGATGTTCTCCGCATTCGGACAATCGCAACGATGGATACGTATTCCTTTGGTGACGGAGATGAAGGCAAAAATCGGGTCTCCGGGTTGCGGGTTACAACATTTGGAGAGATTATAATCCACATTCTTCACATTCATATCCACCTCTATGGCCAAACCTTTCAGTTCGCTCTTATCCACATATTCCGTATGTTCACGCGGCGTCTGAGGAGTCTCTTCCGGTTCCAATAACACATCCCGCAGACGTTGGATATCCTCTTTGCCGGTCGCCACCGATTGATACATATCCGAAACGGCTTTGTAGCCCAAGCGCGTTGCCATTTTGGTGATATCACCTTCGGTGTAATTGATTTTCCAGTTTTTGAACTTACGGTCAATAATCTCCTTACCCTCTGCTGCCTGTTTATACTCAATCTCTTTCAACGCCTGGCGAATTTTACTCTTCGCCTTGGACGATGCCACGAAATTCAACCAGTCGGCATTCGGGTGCTGGTTAGGAGATGTGAGTACGGATACCTGATCACCATTCTCCAGTTTCTGACGAATAGAGACATTTTGATTGCGAATAGTCCCGCCTACGCAATGCGCGCCTACGTCGCTATGAATAGAGTACGCAAAATCCAATACCGTTGCCCCTTCCGGCAAACGACGCAGATCACCGGTAGGCGTGAAGACATAGATATCTCCGGATGTCTGTACAATGGAGCCTTTGACTCCCTTGTACGACCAGTGCGCCGCCACACCCTTCTCCGCCACTTCGTCCATTCGGCGGGTACGTATCTGCACTTCTACCCATCGTTGGTCGGGACCGAGAACTGTGGTATGAAGCGACTCATAGCCGTTCTCCTTGGGAACAGACAACCAGTCGCGCAGACGTTTGGGATTCGGCGGGAAGATATCTGTAATCAATGAATAGACTTGCCAGCAATCCGATTTCTCTCTTTCAAGCGGTGAGTCTAAGATGATACGGATGGCAAACAAATCATATATCTTATCTACATCGCAATGCTGCGCTTGCATTTTGTGGTAGATGGAGTGAATCGATTTAGGACGGCCTTTGATAGTAAAGGTAAACCCTTCTTTCTTTAGTTTTTCCTCCAGCGGGGCAATAAAACGGGCTATATACTCCTCACGCTCCGCTTTTTTGGCATTCAGCGCGTTAGCGATGTACTTATATTTCTCGTAGTCCAGAAATTTCAATGACAAGTCCTCCATCTCGGTCTTGATTTGATACAGACCGAGTCTGTGCGCCATAGGAGCGTGCAACGTTTGCGTCTCGCGCGCCACATGACGACGACGTTCCGAATCACCCTCTGCGTCTAACTGACGAAGCAATGCCAAACGCTCATTAAGGATATCAAATAGGACTTTATTACTGTCTTCCATCTGTGTCTAATTAAAAAACGCTGCAAATTTACGATTTTTTTTGCATATATAAAAATATTTTTGTAATTTTGCAGCGAAAATGTGCAATCATATAAATTTAACCGATAATGAAAGCAACAAGATTAATCATTATTTGCGCACTGAGCATCGCTGCTGTAGTGATGTTGTATTTCTGCGTAACGAGCGTTACAACGCCTATTAAGTTTGAAAACACCAAGGCTGAGCGCGACGTAGTAGTCATTAAGCATTTGGTTGACTTGCGTACCGCGGAGGTGGAGTACCATCACCAGAAAGGTTACTTTACTGCCAGCTACGACACTTTACTCACTTTCCTTAAAACCGCTCCGAAAAAAGAGGTGATGAAGGAAGGTAGTTTGACCGACAAGCAACTGGAGGCCGGGTTGACAGAACACAAAGCTATTAAGATTTTGAATGAGGCGAAAAAGAGAGCTCTCAAGAAAAATGCATTTGAGGACAACGACGCCTTGTACGCATATATCTGGGACAACGATGCGGAGGTAAAGAAAAACGGTTTGTCCGGTTTCCGCCGCGATACTATTGAGTTGAATATGCTTCAATCGCTCTACAAAGGCGAGTATGACGAGCAGTCGATTGAGAATATCTTTATTATCCCGTTCAGCGACGGCCAACGCTTTGAGCTCGAGGTTAACAATGACTACAAGACCTCTCAGGGTATTCGTGTTCCGCTGTTCGAGGCCCGCGCACCGTTTGAGAGTTACCTGAGTGACTTGAACAAACAGGAGTTGGTGAACCTCATCGACCGCGAAAAGAAATTGGAACACTATGCCGGCCTGAAGGTAGGTGATATCTACGCACCGAATAACAACGCAGGTAACTGGGAGTAAACGCGCAGCGTTTAGTTGAAAGTGTAAGTTGAACGGGTAGAGATGCGTATTATCTCCGGAACATATGGGGGGCGGCGATTGTCGCCCCCTAAAAATATAACCGCGAGGCCTACGACGGACTTTGCGAAGGAGAGTTTGTTCAATCTGCTCAATAATCGTCTGGATTTCGAGGGCATTGATGTACTGGACCTCTTCGCCGGAACCGGAGGTATCGGCATTGAGTGCGTTAGTCGTGGCGCACGGGAAGTGACGGCCGTAGAGATTGCGCATGTACAACAGAACTGGATTATCAGTTGTTGCAAACAACTGGGCATCCCCAATCTGAGTGTCATTCGCGGCGATGTATTCAAGTTTCTCAATGCCTGTCATGCCAAGTATGACTTCATCTTCGCTGACCCGCCTTATGCGCTGGAGGAACTCCCCTCTCTACCCGATTTGATTCTCAAACAAGACATTCTCAAAAAAGACGGATGGCTCGTTATTGAGCACGGTAAAGATACCGATTTCACCGGCCATCCCCGACACATAGAGACACGCACCTATGGCAGTGTGCATTTCTCATTTTTCCAATAAAAAAGAGGCGTACGCCTCTTTTTTTATAACTCTATGTAAATCTCCAGTAACTGACATTCGCCCTGCGGTTCTATGCGGATGTCATTGAGTGTGGCAGGAACCAACACCGCTTCTCCGCACCGCATAGAGACTGTACCATCCTCATTCTCGCAATCCAGCGCTTTGAGTTGACAGGCACCTTTTATGCACATAAATGCCACAAATGAATCCAGCGGGGCATAGTCTCGTTGGATAACGCGAGTGGGTGTAAGCAGATTAGCCGTGAAATAAGGTGTCTGACGCAGATTCACTGCGCCGTCCGGAACAGGGGTTATATGCTGCGGAGAGATACTATTATCCGACGAAAAATTAACTACCTGAAGGGCTTTATCCAATTGCAACGGACGCATCTTGCCGTCATTGCCCACACGATTATAATCGTAGAGACGGTAGGTGAGGTCACTATTCTCTTGAATCTCCGCTACAAGAGTATTGCGTTTCGTAGAATGAACGGTACCTGCAGGAATATATATCACGTCTCCCGCGTGAACCTTATATTCGCGCAAGTAGCGGGCGAGCGTTCCGTCCTGTATGGCTGAGTGAATCAGAGAAGGATTCATATCTTGCGTCCATCCCAAACAGATAGCAGCCTCTTCATCCGGAGGCAACACATACCACATCTCCGTCTTACCCAGTGAGTTTTCGTACTCTAAAGCATAGTCATCATCCGGGTGTACTTGAATCGATAAATCATCGATGGCGTCAATAAATTTCAGGAGTAACGGGAAATGGTTTCCGAAAACGTCATATACTTTCTCTCCCACCAGTTCATCCATATAGACCTCCAGCAGGTCCTGCAGCGTGTCACCGGCGTGACTGCCGTTGACCACCTCTGTAGGAAACTTCTGAACATCAGACATTACCCACGCTTCGCCTACATTCTCATAGTCGTCCGGCACATAGTCATACCACTTCTCTATCGTGTGACCACCCCAAATCTTATGTAGCAGCTGAGCCTTGAATTTAAACGGATATAACATGGATGTTGAGTGTTTAGAGGTTGCGTATATGCTTTTCCCAATTCCAGGCAGAACGAAGTACTTCGCGGATAGGTGTACCGGCTTTCCAGCCCAACACTCTATTTGCTTTTTCGGGGTTGGCCCACACTTGTTCGATATCCCCTTCGCGGCGACCGACAATCGAATAAGGGATCTTCACACCCGTGGCTGCTTCAAACTCATGAATCAGTGCCAGCACACTCAGTCCGTTGCCTGTACCGAGGTTAAAAATCTCCACTTGTTCGCGGTCTTTGGCAGTCAACATACGCTCAATAGCTTTGACGTGCGCTTTTGCCAAATCAACCACATAGATATAATCGCGGATACACGAACCATCCGGCGTGTTATAATCATTGCCGAAGACTTTCAGTTCTTTTCTCAGTCCGGCGGCGGTCTGCGTGATAAAAGGCAATAGATTCTGCGGCACCCCGTTCGGCAGTTCGCCGATGAGTGCGGACGGATGGGCACCGATGGGATTAAAATATCGCAAGATAGTCGCATTCAGTTCTTTGTCTGCGTGCGCTGCGTCGTTGATAATCTCTTCGTTTATCTGCTTGGTATTTCCGTACGGAGAGAGCGCTTTCTGTATCGGCGCCGTTTCATCAACCGGAAGATGGGCTTCGTCTGGCTGACCGTAAACGGTACAAGAAGAAGAGAAAACGATATTCGGTACACAATGCTGCTTCATCACTTCCAGCAAGGTACAGAGACTGCCAAGGTTATTACGATAGTATAACAATGGTTTCTCTACCGACTCGCCCACCGCTTTGCTGGCTGCAAAATGAATAACCCCCACTATATCCGTGTACATACTGAAGACGTTATCCAGATCTGTATAATTACCGCAGTCGATGTTCGCGAACGCCGGCTTGCGTCCGACTATCGCTTCTATGCCGTCCAGCACATCGATGGAAGAATTGCTGAGGTTATCAACAATGGTCACATCGAAGCCCTTTTGCATCAGTTCTACGGTCGTGTGAGAACCGATATACCCCGTACCTCCTGTTACTAAAATACGCGCCATATTAGAATAATCTGGCAGGATAAACGCCCTGCTCTATCAGTTTGTTAATTTTCATCATTACTTGCGGTCTATCTTCCGCGTAGGTCACGCCGAACCATTTACTCGGCGTATCCAACACGCGGCAGGTCGCTTTGCCTTCACGGATAAGGCGGTTGACCAACGAAGGGATATAAAACTCCGATTTCAGTTCTTGTCCATGCTCAGCGAGGAACTCCCGGAAGGCTTGTTCGGTATAGAGGAAATACTCCGGCGTAAAGCCCCACATATTCATTGACACGGGGGTGTGGGGGGCCAGCGGTGTATCCACATCGTTCTCCGTATATACGATCTCGCCGTTTTTCTCTTCTATCTTCGTGCGCTCGGTGACATCCGTAAGCAAGCCGTTGACATCGGTTGTACATACGCCGCGACTGACAGAACCGTTTTCACTCAGTGTGTTGCATACGCGGTAGCCAACCATGCAATACTGCCCTTCTGTGCCTGCTATGCCACGCAGATAGTCCGCCAGTACTTGGAATGACTCTTTGCCATAGAAATCATCGGCATTAATAACGGCAAAGGGCTCATGAACAAGCTCTTTACCCATCAGTACTGCGTGCCCCGTGCCCCATGGCTTGGTACGTTCAGGGTTGAACGAGCAGCCCTCCGGCACTTTGTCGGTGGCCTGAAAGCAGACCTCGCAGGACACCTTGTCTGCATATTTGGACAGTACTTTCTCACGGAAATCCGCTTCAAAATCCTTACGGATGACAAATACTATTTTACCGAACCCTGCGCGTAAGGCATCATAAACACTGTAGTCCATGATGGTTTCGCCGAAGGGTCCTATTCCGTCCAGTTGTTTAAGTCCTCCGTAACGGCTGCCCATTCCGGCAGCCATGATAAATAATGTAGGTTGTATCATGTTTAATATTATTCTTCTGTGGTAGCTTCTAACTTCCCGTTATGTTTATAATGCTTTGCCCAAAGGCCATACACCTCCGAGCAGTTACCGGCGGTAATGAATGCGTGTATATGATTATCGCGCACAAACGCCATTAGTGTGGAGAACTCATCCTGTGTCAGCAGTACTTGTATCTCCTCATGTTCTTCTCCGCTGTAACCTCCTGTCACTTTATAGAGCGAACAGCCGCGCAACAACTGTTTGATGATAAATGTACGTATGCGCTCCGACTCATCGGAGATGATACATACGCGTTTGCGCTTATTAAGCGAGGCCGTAAAATAATCGATGGCCAGACCGTTGATCCAGGTACCGATGATGCCGATGACTACCATGCGGAAATCGTTGATTAGAAACGCCGTACAGCAGATGATCGCGCCGCCGATAGCCACCGATGTGCCTATATCGAAATGCAGATATTTATTCACTATCTTGCCTAATATATCCAGTCCGCCTGTAGAAGCATTGATGCGGAAAAGGAAAGCCTGGCATGCGCTGAGCAGTAATACGAAACAGATAAGGTCAAACCACACATCGCCTAATCCCAGGCCGCCGCTCATCACCGACTCTCTCACTTGTTCTAACACTTCTCCCGAACGGCTGAGCACATACGGGTTA